>ERZ779673.1-NODE-1-length-258395-cov-4.153929_pt1 | contig 258395 bp, 236 predicted proteins | sample MGYA00511956_ERZ779673 | MGnify/ENA primary metagenome ERZ779673 (study PRJEB29588, sample SAMEA2152065) | human gut metagenome | biome: human gut; feature: human-associated habitat; material: faeces | place: Denmark | collected 2008/2010 ... | reverse complement strand
AAAAAAAAATAAATAAAAAAATATAAAAATAATTATAAAAAATAAAAAAATATAAAATAAGTCATATTTTGTATCTAAATTTAATAAAATAATAAATTAAGATATGTCATTTTTATTAAATTAATCATATAAAAAAGAAGTAGAGGTAATGTTATGAAAACACTATCATTATGTATGATTGTAAAAAATGAAGAAGAAACCCTTGATAATTGTCTTTCTAATGCGAAAGAGTATGCTGATGAAATAATAATCGTTGATACGGGGTCAACAGATAAAACAAAAGATATTGCTTTAAAATACACAGATAAGATATATAATTTTGAATGGGTATATGATTTTTCCAAGGCTCGTAATTTTTCTTTTGATAAAGCAACAAGTCAGTATATTATGTGGCTTGATGCTGATGATATCATTTTGTCAGAGAGTGTAGACTATATTAAAAAATGGAAAATGTTGGATAGTGATGAAGATGTTTTAATGTGTAGTTATATCACTAATTATGAGAATGATTTTAAACCCATATTTCAATATGCGAGAGAAAGAATATTAAAAAATAAACCTACACTTCGGTGGCATGATAGGGTTCATGAATGTATTGTTCCACAAGGTAAGGTTGTATACAATAATGATATAAAAGTTTATCATCATAAAAAACAAAAGGAATATACTGATCGAAATTTAAACATATATCTTAAGATGATTAATGATAATGAAAAGTTTACTCCAAGACAGCAGTTTTATTATGCTAGAGAACTATATTATAACAATAAAATTGATGAAGCAATTCATGAACTTGCAAAATTTATTTCAGAACGCAAAGGTTGGATTGAAAATAATATTGAAGCATGTTTAAATTTATCTAAATGTTATCAGATAAAAAAAGAGTATGATAATGCGTTATCGGCACTTTTTGGGTCATTTATATATTCTGTCCCAAGAGGAGAAATTTTGTATGAAATAGGAAGTATTTTTTTAAATTTAGATAAGTTAGATAATGCTATATATTGGTTTAAACAAGCACTTCAAAGCGAAATAAATGTTCAAAGTGGTGCTTTTATTAACGAAGATTGCTATAAGTTTTTACCTTCTCTTCAACTCTGTTTATGTTATTATAAGAAAGGTGATATTCTTCAGTCATATCATTATCATTTAATTTCTAAAGGTTTTAAACCTAATGACGAAAGAGTTGTATATAATGATAATTTCTTTAAAAATTTAAAAAATAATACCATAATTAATAGAAAAAATTGATTTTTTATAGTTAAAAATGATTTTTTAATATAAATAAAAAAACATTGTGTGTTTTTTAATAATAATAAAATGGCTTTCAAATTAATAATTGAAAGCCATTTTTAATAAATTAATTAATTGTCGAATTTAAAATTATCAAAATCTTTTAATTTTTTAGTAATTATTTTTAAAAATTTCTTACGTTTTAATCCAACTGTAATAAGAACATTGCCATGTTTATTAAAATCAACATAGGTTTTCCCAGGTTCTAATTCAGTGTCCACAGTTACGTTTGCTCTTTTGCATTTAAAAAGACTCTTATATCTTAAATACATATAAGCACAAGTATCATTCATAGCGATTCGTTTATCAGGGAAATTAGGTTCCCAATATGTTTTAAACATTGTGTATAAAAAATTGGCAACATCATTCATTCCGTTTAGGTTTTCAACAAATTCTTCACTTAAATATGAATGTTTTCTTCCCATATCATAAGGAATCATTACGAGTGGAATACCAGATTCAAGAACAATCTTAAAAGATTCTGGGTCAGATGAAATATTAAATGAAATATGATTTGTAAATCCAGGGACGTCTGAAGGAGAGCCTCCCATAAATATGATTTTTGGAATTTTTTTCACAATGTCAGGGTGTTTTATTAATAAAGTAGCAATATTGGTATGAGGACCTAAAACAAGTGGGGTAATATCACCATTTCCATCTTTTAAAATCCTATACATTGCCTCAACAGCATCTTCTTTAATAGGTTGATGAACAGTTGTTTCAGGAGGGATATATCCACCAAGTCCATTTTTTGAATGGATATATTCTGCACGTTTTGCAGGGCGAATGAGAGGTTTATCCGTGCCAACTGCAACAGGGTAATCTTTTCTAAACTTATCAAGTAAATGTAAAAGATTTCTTGTATTTTTTTCAATAGAAACATTTCCCGATACTGTTGTTAATAATTTGATATCAAGTTTTTCATCAAAAAAAGCAAAAGTAAGACATGTAGAATCATCTACACCTGGGTCTGTATCAATAATAACTTTATATTTTTTCATAGTAAATTCCTTTTTTAGCAATATAGTCTTCATTTATTATATTCAAATGTAAGTAAAAAAACAAATGATTTATCAAATTTCGTTGTAATTTATTAAATAGTATGATAAACTTAAATATTATAAATGAAGACGTATCGAAGAGGTCGTAACGAGACGCACTCGAAATGCGTTTGTCAGGAAACTGACACGTGGGTTCGAATCCCACCGTCTTCGCCAAAAAATCAAAAGGAGAAAATAAATGAACATTTGGAAAGATATAGATAAAAAAAGAATTACACCTGATGATTTTATTGCTTGTATTGAAATTCAGCAGGGCGATAAAACTAAATATGAACTTGATAAAGAAACTGGATGCTTGATTATGGATAGGGTGCTTTATACCAGCACACATTATCCAATGAATTATGGGTTTATTCCTTTGACTTATAGTGAAGACAATGATCCGTTAGATGTATTTGTTTTGTGCAGTCAACCACTTGAAAGATTATGTCTTGTTAGATGTTTTCCAATAGGGGTTGTAACAATGACAGACAGAGATGAACATGATGAAAAAATTATAGCAATTCCATTTGGAGATCCTCAATATAATGGATATAAAGATATTTCACAATTACCTAAACATATTTTTGATGAGTTAAAGCATTTTCTTATGGTTTATAAACAACTTGAAAATAAAGTTGTTCATGTTGAAGCATTAGGTGGTCATGAAGAAGCAATAAAGGTAATTACTGAAAATTTAAAACGTTATGAAAGAGAGATTAAAAATAAAAATTAAGCAATATTTATTATTAGTTTATTAAAATGTATGTTTTACATTAAAAAAAAAGAAGCGTTATGCTTCTTTTTTAATTCAAGAATAATATTATATTTTATTATTCATTGATTTTTTTTACAGTTAAAATACAACTTCCATTATCTTGAACAGTTGTTGTGCCAGAAGGTGCAACAGTTGTTGTAATTGCCAAGTCTATTGCATCTGATGCAGATAAGGCAACAATTACAGAAGTCCCTAATGAAGCAGCAAAAGTACCTCCACCAGTTGTTGTCACTGCCGCTGTTTGTTCTGTTACTGAAGATGGAATAGGGGTTGTATTAATTCTTGCAGCAACATTAAAAGTTAATTCTGCTGTAGTAGTTAAATCTACTCTATATGAAATTTCATAATCTCCTGCTTCTTGAACAGTAATTGCATTGGCGGCATTTGTTGTATTTAAAGCAGGTGTAGCCGTATTTAATGCAAGTTGAACATAAGTGTCTTGAGTGGCGATAGTTGGTTGTTGAGTAGCATTATTATAAAGTCCACCATATGCAGCAAGACCAGCCCCTGTAGCCCCAGTAGGCCCAGTAGGTCCAGTTGCACCAGTATCTCCTTGAGCACCTGCAACGCCAGTCGCACCTCTTGGAATACTAAAAGTTAATTCAACGTTCGAACCAGATTGATTTTCAGAAACACTTGCATCATTTCCAGGATCAAGAGTATTTGTTGCAGCAACACTAAAAGTTGTTATTGCCCCAGTAGGACCCGTTGGTCCGGTAGGTCCTGTTGGTCCTGTAGGTCCAGTCGCACCAGTTCCAGTCGCTCCTGTAGCCCCGGTAGGTCCTGTAGGCCCAGTTGCACCAGTAGGACCTGTATCACCTTGAGTCCCTGCTGCTCCAGTAGCACCCCTAGGAATATTAAAGGTTAATTCAACGTTCGAACCAGATTGATTTTCAGAAACACTTGCATCATTTCCAGGATCAAGAGTATTTGTTGCAGCAACACTAAAAGTTGTTATTGCCCCAGTAGGACCCGTTGGTCCGGTAGGTCCTGTTGGTCCTGTAGGTCCAGTCGCACCAGTTCCAGTCGCTCCTGTAGCCCCGGTAGGTCCTGTAGGCCCAGTTGCACCAGTAGGACCTGTATCACCTTGAGTCCCTGCTGCTCCAGTAGCACCCCTAGGAATATTAAAGGTTAAAGCAACAGAAGATCCCGTTTGACTTTCAGAAACACTTGCATTATTGCCAGGGTCAAGGGTATTTGTGGCAGCAACAGTAAAAGTTGTTGTAACACCAGTAGGCCCAGTTGGTCCAGTAGGTCCGGTTGGTCCTGTAGGACCAGTAGGCCCAGTTGGTCCAGTGCCAGTCGCACCGGTTGCACCTGTAGGACCAGTAGGTCCAGTCGCACCAGTAACACTTGCACCAGTAGGGCCAGTAACACCAGTAGGACCGGTGATTCCTTGAATTCCAGTAGGGCCTGTAGGTCCGGTTGCTCCTGTAACGCCGGCACCAGTTGCGCCGGTAGGTCCAACAGGCCCAGCAGGTCCAGTAGGGCCTGTAGGGCCCGTGTTTCCAGTTATAATAATATTTCTATGATGATTGCAACATGGATTGTTGCAATTTCTATTAAAAAAATTTGACATTTAAACCTCGCTTGGAGCATTTGCTCCACTACATAGTATGAAAAAATTAATGTTATTGTTTCTTTTTTATAAAATTTTTTAAATGATAACAATGACCATTTCGATTAATTTGAATATATGTAAAAGAAAAAGTTTTAAATGAATTTTAAATGTAGTATAATAATCTTATGGAGATACAAGAAAATATAAAAGAAATAATTTTTATAAAATTTAATAGAAGCCAAGAAACATTAAAAAAATGTTCAAAAGTGATAAATAAATTATCTAATTATTATGCAGAAAATAGTTATACTATGGAATTAAAAGTTGATTTTGCAAAAAGTTTTTATGAACAAAGAAAAAAAATAATTTACCAAAAAATAGATTTTATTACAAGATTAAGTCAAAAATTGATAAACTCTTCGGAAAAAGTGGTTGAACATATTATGAATTGTTTAAAAAGTAATAAATTTAATATTGATAATGAAGCATTTGTTGATGATTTAGATAAAATGATAGATTATGCTAAAAAACAAAATGATATTCAAAAATTCGGGAGTAAAGTTATAATTGATTATTTTTTAAATTTTGTAGTGGACCAGTATGAGTTATCTAAAATTGAAACAATGTTTTATCAAAATTTAATTACAATCATACGTGAGCTACCAGATAAAACTCTTATTAATGAGAATTTAAATATTTGAAGATGTAAGTGAATTAAAAATACATTGCAAATTATTTTTGATTAAATTTGCTAAACGATTATATTCAGGAATATTTATTTCGCTTTCAATTTTATTAATTAATGTAATTGATTTTTGAACGAGATTTTTAATTTCATTTACGTTTTGTTCATTATCTGGAAGTTCAAGGGGAGAGGCAAATAAGGAATAGTAAAGATTTGAAATCATAAGTTCTGTTTTATCTAGAAGCAAAAGATTATCTTCATCTTTTATTTTATCTTTTATAATTACAATATTTTCATATAAAGATTGTATATCCTTTTGAATTTCAGTTAATAAAGAGTTTTCTGCTTGAACTTTGATTTTATTATTAAACAAGTTTGACCGTGATAATGATAGTTCGTATTTTTCGGTCAATAAATTATAATTACAAAAAAACTTGTGCATGATTTTACTCCTTCACAAGTTTTATATGTTTTAATTTAATAAAAAGTTAAAAATTATAAATTTTTTCTAATGTTGTTTTAAAAATAAATAAATTTTTTTTAATCAAAACTGATGCTTATTGTGGGCGCAAATAAAACAAATATATTTATTAATATTTTATGATAATAAAATTTAAACATAACTTTGTTATATTATAGTAAGTCGAACCAAGCATGAGAAAGTAATATTTGAGTGTGACTGATGGTAATATATTTTTTTATATTATAAGACCTACAGATAAAACTTCTTCAGGGAAAGCAGCATGAAGAATTTCTGGCAATAAAAGATTGATAAATAAAACTAAAACTAGAAGAACTGCAATTCCTATGATTGTATTTTTAAGTCTAGTTGCTGCAGTTTTACGTTTATCATCAGTTTCACTTTTTGCAAGATTTACGCCAAGAATGACTGAATAAACAACTCCAGCACCACCAACAACTGCTAGAATAGCATAAAGGATTGTTGGCAGGGTGGCATAAACATCTTCAAGCCAAGAAAGATTTCCTGTATAAGTATAATTAAGTAGAGAAATTAAAAATTGCATTATATTCTCCTTATTTCTGACATTATTTTAACATATTTTTTATACAAAAGCAATAAAAAAAACATCTTTGAAAGATGTTTTTTTTAAAAAATATAAGCCAATTACATTGAATAAACAAAAGATGGTTGTTATTATTCTCCTGTTCCGACAGATGTTTCTTGGAATGCTTGTAAAATTGCAGGTAATAAATATAAGAAGAACACAATCAAAACAAGTGTTACTACAAGAGCAATTAAAACAGTGATTAAATGCTTCTTCGCATCATCTCTTTTGCTTTGATCTTCAGCACGGGCAAGTTGAATACCAAGATAAATAGCATAAACGATACCAGCAAGACCTACGATACCAACGAGAATCCAAAGAATAGTTTCTACAGTTGAAATAGCAGAATTTGCTGCATCAATAGCATCTTGGTTTCCTGCAAAAATCTTTTCAAAGTAACCACCCCATGTAAAGGTAACAGCTAGTAATGAATTCAATAACATTTTCCCCTCCTTTTTTATTCAAAAGCACTTGCTTTTTTAATACAAGTTTATGATAGCATAAAAAATATTAATTACCAAATGTTTTTTTACATTTTTTTCAAATTTTGTCAAAATTATTTTGTGCAAATAAAATAAAATTATTAAATATAATTATTTTATTAAAAAAATGCTTGAAAAAAAGTAAATAAAAAGGGGATAAATAAAAAACCTAAATAAATATTTAGACTTTAAAAAAATAAATTTTAAAAGAATGAATTTATACTTTGTCCTGGACAAGTATTTTGATTGCAACAATTAAATCCATTATTATAATTGTTATTATTTAAAGCAAGAAGTAGTAAAAGCAAAAAATTTGTATTTGTATTAAGGTTTGTGTCTGTTGCTTTTGTTATAACCGACAGAAGAAGTGCAAATAGAATTGCTTGATTGTTCATAATATCCTCCCAATTTACATAATTCTTTACAATGTGTCAAAATAAAACATATTATTATTTTGAATTTTTCTTCTGTGAATGTAACATTAAAAATGTAGAAAAGATTAGATAGTTTTTGGCAAATTAATCTATAGGTATAAAACTGATGCTAATCATGGAAGACAAAGAGAATTCTTTGAAGTGTGCCAGCACAAATTTTGAATTGATTTCAAAATTGACTTCCTACAAGTTTATTTATGAGGTCAAAACTTAAAGTGTTACTAAAATAGGAGGAATTATGCAAAATAAATTTTTATTATTATCAGAAAGAAATAGGAGAGATATATTGTCGGCTTTGCCACAAGAACAAGATATATCCAAACTTGCAGATTATTTTCAAAATTTTTCTGATTCGACAAGAATAAAAATATTGACGTGCTTGTCTATGATGAATATGTGTGTTAATGATATTTCAACTGTGCTTGGAATAAATCAAACAACAATATCGCATCAACTTAAACAGTTAAAAGATCAGAATATCGTTTCTTATAAAAGAGATGGAAAAATTCTAGTATATTATTTAACAAATAACAATGTTAATGATATGATGATGTATGCAATAAATGCTTTTTAGTCTATATATTCCATATACAATATTAATAGTTTTTAATTTTTATATTTTTATTTTAATTAATCAAATGAGATTATTGATATACTTGACATTTGTTGCTGATAGTGTCATACTAAAACAAATGGAGCAAAAAATGAAAAGGATTATAGAAACTTTAAATAGTATGTCTTTTGATTTGCCAGAAGGCTATGCAGTTGCGAAGGATAAATATGATATTCAAAATGGTCAAGGTTTTATAAATAATGAAAATTATTTATCAAAAGACGGAAAAGTTATCTCTTTTTTTGAAATTCATAGAGATCCAGATGAATTTTTGGAATATTATACTTCACTTGCAGAAAAATATAACAGTGTAACAGATAGGTATGAACTTATTAATCAATTTTCTTTAAAAGTAAATGATTTTAATTTCCCTGTTTTTGTAATTAAGGGTTATAGAGAAAAATTAATGTATCTTGTTCAAGTATTTATTAATTGTGGGGATTGCATGGGTTGCTTTATGATTTATGTTGATAAATATGATAGTGATGTAAAAAAATTAATTAACATGAATCCATTAATGAAAGATCTAGTTAAAATTTTAAGGACTGTGGAGTAAAAATGAAACCTAAATTATTATTGCATAGTTGCTGTGGCCCTTGTAGCACCCAGGTAATAGATGTGCTTAAAAATGATTATGATATAACCATTTATTACTATAATCCTAATATAGATACTGATGAAGAGTTTTATCACAGATATAATGAACAAAAAAGATACTGTAAGGAAGTTAATATTCCTGTTATAGATGATGGTTATCAACCCAATGAATTTTATTCATCTGTAAAAGGACTTGAAGAAGAAAAAGAGGGTGGGGCAAGATGTCCAGTTTGTTTTAAACTTCGTTTAGTTAAGACAGCAAGAAAAGCCAAAGAACTTGGCTATGATATTTTTGGAACAACACTTACTGTTAGTCCACATAAAAATTCTGAAATAATTAATGCAATAGGACTTGCAGTGGCAGAAGAAGAACACATTGATTTTTTAGTTGGAAATTATAAAAAGAAAGACGGTTATAAGAAGAGTATTGAATTTTCAAAAAAATATAATTTATATAGACAAAATTATTGTGGGTGTAAATTTTCAAAAAACAATTAGGAGAAAACGTTGGAAAATAATAAAATATATTATGAATATTATAAAGATGAAAAAGAAGAAAGAATATCACAACGAATATTTTTTATATTTGTCTTTATCTTACTTCTTTTTTATGCAATATTATTTGTTACAAATATTGCTTTTCAACAAAATTATAGATACATCACAATTAATGGAATGTCTATGCAACCAACGTTAAACCCTGATCCTGTTATTATAGATGGTAACGCAGTTCAAGATGGAGTTTATATAAAATTAACGCAAGATGTTACTTATAATGATATAGTAATTATTGATAAAACAGAACCAGGAGCAACAAAACCAATGACTATTATTAAAAGGGCACTTGCTTTTGGTGGCGATAAAATAAGTATTACAAAAGTAAAGATTGAAGGACAAGCATTATCTAGTTATAGATTTATGAGAATTAAAGAAGGAACGACTCAAGTAGAAGTCCTTTATGAAGACTATATAAAAAGTTATGATTTATGGGATTTATTTAGTTCAGTAAATGATAATGGTATTGAATATGAGGAATATTTTTATCAACAATTTATTGTTGGTCAATCTGTGCAAGAATATTATGTAGAAGGTGTAGGAATGGTTAAATTCTACGAAATACAGGAAGGACATTTGTTCTTTATGGGAGATAATAGAACAGGAAGCACTGACGCAAGAATGAGTGGAACAGAACCAACAACAAAAATAGTGGGAAGGGTTGTTTCAATAGTTCATAATTCTACAAGTTATCAAAATAGCATATTTTGGTGGTTCGGTCGAGTTAAGGAATTTTTTGTCATAATATGGAATGAAATAATTGAATATTTTGCATGGCCATATTAAATTAGTTGTAATTTTAATGAAAATATGTTATTATAGACCTAGGTGAAAACCAAATAAAAGGAGAATATGATAGATGAATAAACAACAATTTATCAAAGCATTTGCTGAAAAGGCTAACTTCACTCAAAAAGATGCAGGAATTGCTTTTGAAGCAATGGCAGCAACAATTGCTGAAACATTAAAAACTGGAGAAAAAATTCAAATTGCTGGTTTTGGAACATTTGAAATGAAGAAAAGAGCCGCTAGAGAAGGAATTAATCCTTTAACAAAAGAAAAGGTTACAATTCCTGCTTGCAGTGCCCCATCTTTTAAATTTGGGAATAGTTTTAAAGACACAGTAAATAAATAAAAAAAGCCAGTTTTAAAACTGGCTTTTTCATGAATTAACTAAAAATATATGATGATATTTTAATAAGTTTACCTAATATGTATGTTTTTATCATCTATTTAATAGTCATTCGTGTTAAACATTACTTGCTAGGTTTTATGATAACTTATTAAAGTTATAAAAAATGATAAATTGAATGTTGAAAGTTTATTAAATATATGCTATACTCAAAAAGAAGAGGTTAAGATGTATAAATTTAAAGATGAACTAGATATGTTTTATTATATAAAACCCTTTTCTTTAGGGACTTATAATTGTGATAATTCTAGTCGTGCAGAGAAAATTTTAAAAGAAGGAATAAATCTTATAAAACATTATAATCTTGAATTATTTATTACTCCAATGGGTGATTATAAAGATTTATCTCGCCATGAATTTAAGAAAATGTTCAATAGTGGTTATGTTGTGCTTATCGCAGTGCCAAAAGAAATAGGATTTCAAAAAGATGAAAATTTTCAAGATGGAGAAAGCAAGGTTGATAGTGAATTTTCTGCTTTGTTTGAATTAGGTTATGATGGAATAGTGTCTGCCAATATGAAGGAATATAAAAAAGCATTAGATATTTTTAAAAATAAAAATAGAACTGGAAAAATTCCAACACAATATATTTTAGGTTATGTTGATGTTGAAAATGATGAGTTTTTTGTTAATGGAAATTCTATATATGCTACACTAGATAAAGATAAAATTGAAGAATTTATAAAACCACAATTAGAATTTTTAAATAAGGAAATGAGAAGTGGTGATTATATAATGCATGAGCCAATAAAATATTTGACTTTATCTTTAAAAAATGTTGCATGGAAAGATGAAGAAAATAATTCTGAAGATGATGATGGGTTTGAGAATGAATAAAAAAGACTTTTTAAAAGTCTTTTTTTTATTGAAGTTTTAATTTTAAAATTAATAAAATTAAAGCAAAAAAATATATGAGTTATTTTATTTATTTATATTATTTAGATCAAATTTTACATATCCTTTTGGATAACTGCATAAAGGACAATAATCCCAAGCCTGTTTGCTTTCTTCAGTGTAACCACAATTTGAGCATTCCCAAATGATTTTTTCATTTGATTTATAAATTGATTTATTGTCAAACATGATGGCAAGTTTGTTTAATTTTTTTGAATTATTTATATTTGAGATAGCAATTAATTTAAAAATTTTTTCAATTTTTTCATATCCTTCATCTTTTGCAATTTTTGCAAAATGAGTATATATGTTTTTGGCCTCATATTCTTCTATTTCTGCAGAATCTTTTAAACTTGAATTTAATTTTTGTGATTCAAAAGGATATCCTGCTTCAATGTTTATATTTTCCTTTTGTTGTGAAAGTTCTTTCAGCATGGCATCATAAATTATTGATGCGTGAGCCATTTTATTTTTCGCTATTTCTTTAATTTGTAATGATATAAAAAACATATTTTCTTTCTCTGCTGATTTAGCAATAAATTGAAGTCTTGCACCATCTTGACATACTCCAGCAAATGTTCTAGCCAAACATTCTTTAGTTTTACTCTCTTTAAAATTCATAAAATACTCCTTTTCACCTTTTTTATTATTCCTAATAAAAAAGATATTAAACATTTGATTTTTTGTTTAAAAAAATGTAATATTAAATTAAAGAAATAAAAGGTAGGGTGGAAGTTTGAAAGTAAATAATAAATTGGAACTTGAAAATGTTCAAAGATACCATTATGTTTTAATAGGCTTTTCTGATTTTAAAAAAGTGTTAAAAAAATTAACAGACTTATTAAAGTTTTATAGAATTGAATATCAGGGTAAGGTTTCTGGTAAAGAAGTTATTTATGATGTGCCAAATAACTTATTGTCTGATTCAGGAATAGTATTATCAAAACAATATGAAGACGGAAAGATAATGCTTAAGGTTCGAAAAATAAGTCAACTTCCAGGCGAAATGAAACGTCCAAGCAAAAAGTTTATGCTTGGAGAACTTGAAACTGATGCAGAACCAAGAGATTTTTCTTTGCAGATATCATCAGCGATAGAAAACTCCTTTGCAGCAACATTTACAGTTGACCTAGATTCTTTTGTTAAACAAACAGTTCCAAAGATACAAATAGATGTAAATTCTCAAAAATATCTTATAATAGGTGGAACAGGTTATAGGGCAATTATGCTTTATGAAACAGCAATCTATAAAGATATTAAAACAGGTAAAAAAGTTAGTCGTGATGGTATAACATTACAATTAAATAATGATGAGGAAAGTCAAGAAGAAAATGCAAAAATTCTTGATTTGATTGACAGAGAAATAAAAGAACTTGCACTTTATAATGTATCAAGATTTGAAATCGCACAAAAACTTTTGTATCCAAAACCAATAGAACCAGATGAAGAAGATCGATTTACTGACGAAGAGGAAGAGTGAAATAAAATTAATTAAAAAGGCTATAAAGATATAGTCTTTTTTATTTATTAATGAAATTAAAAAATGCTTTTTAATTAATGCGTTTGTTGATAAATCAAAGCATATAAATAAGACTTGTCTCATAAATATAACGTAGTGAAGACAAATTTAACATTTAAAAACAAATTTTGCTATGGTATAGGTGGGCTTGGATATAGTTCAATGTCACAAACATTGAACAGTTTTATTATGTTTTTTGCAACTGCAGTAATGGGAATTTCTGGTTCATTAGTTGGAATAGCAATAGCAATTTCGTCATTATGGGACGGAGTAAGTGATCCTTTGGTAGGTTATCTTTCAGACAATACAAAGAATAAATTTTTTGGCAAACGTTTAGGTTTTATGTTCTTTGGTATTTTTGTAATTGCATTTTTAAATATTTGCATTTGGTCAATGCCTGCAAGTATGCCAGAGATAGCAAAGTTTCTATGGCTTCTTATTGGAATGTTAGCAATTGAGACTGCAAATACTTGTTTTGGGACACCATATTCTGCTCTTGCGATAGATATTGCTCCTGATTATAACGAACAATCAAAAGTTCAGAGTTTTAAAACAGTTTTCAATATAATAGGAATGATTTTACCTAATATTTTGATGTATTTTTTTATGTCTTCGATATCACTTAGTATTCAAACACAATATACTCAAGAAGGCTATATAAAAATTGCATGTATAAACTCTGGTCTTTTAATATTATTTGGACTTATTACAATTTTTTCTACTCTGCGATATGTAAGAAAAAACAATATTTATAGTTTAGACTCACCAAAGGAAAAATTTAATTTTACAAAGTTAATGACAGGTTATTTTAGTATTTTAAAGAAAAAGAATTTTCGTGTTGTTATATTAGGTTATTCATTTGCAACAATATCTTCGGCTTTTTTAACTTCGGTTGGAATGCATCTTTTCACTTATTGTTATCATTTTTCAAGCACGCAAATATCAATTGTGCTAATTTCCTTATTTGGTGGAGCAATTGCTTCTCAACCATTATGGGTCTATTTATCGAAGAGAATTGAAAAGAAAAGAGCACTTATAATATCTCTTTCAACAATAGTTATAGGTATATTTTTAACAGTAATAACATTTTTATTTAGAGATTTTGTAAGTTCACTTGTTATGTTTTATATTGCTATACCTTGCTTGGTTTTTTGTGGTATTGGTGCAGGGGCAATGTATTCCCTTCCTTTTTCAATGTATGCAGATGCAGTAACACTTGAAATATTTAAAACGGGTCAAAATAATGCAGGTTCATACACGGGATATTTTACTTTTACGTATAATCTTGCAAATTCTATAGCACTTCTTATAATAGGATTTTTATTAGATATAATAAAATTTGATTCTACTCAACCTGTTCAAGCGATGTCAGTTCAAAACGGACTGGGTCTAATAGTGTTTTTTGGTTGCACAATATTTCTTTCTCTTGCAATAATGGTATTTTCAAAATTTTCAATTAAAAGGTCAGATGTTTTAAAAGTTCAAATGGCATCATTATCTGATGATAATAAAAAACAAAGAATTGTAAACAATAAAACTTAATAATATTTTATAATGTTATTCTACCATTCAGAAATATAGTAGTTAGTATTTTGAAATTCATAATTTCATTTTTAATGGTTAATTTTGAAATAATTTCACAAAATATTATTATAAATATTTAGGTTTAAAATTTCGTTTATATTTTATAAATAAATACAAAGAGGCACATATGAAAAAGATTATTATAATAATTTTTATTAGTTTAATTTCATTTGTATTAATTGGTTGTGGTAACCATACTTTAGAGTATTCTTCAGTGTATAGAGATGATTATAAGACTGGTGGTAATATTGATTTTGAATATCAACCATTATCTCGAACGATAATTTTTGGAGGCGAAGGACAAGTTATTCAATATTATGATAAAAATATTGTTAAAGGCTGGACAGAAGAGGGAAATAGAGTAGGCTTTAAAATAATACCACCTAAAGGTCTTGATAATTATCAATCTGGATATGCGATAATTGATAACAAAAAGATATTAAGTGATGAGTTTTATAAATCAAATGAAGATAATCAAGATTATATTGCACAATTTTTCCCTATTGTGAGAGAAGATAAAAAAGAAGTTATCATAAAAATAATTTGGCAAGATGGAGTAGATGCACAAATATATCATTTAGTTATAAAAGAAGGAACAATTTTTGGACAGAAAGGATAAATTAATTTTATCCTTTTTTGTTTGTAAAGAATTAATTTTTATTTTTTATTTATTAATTTTGAGATATTGACATGAGATATTGACATTGCTGGCAAGATGAGTATAATATAAATTAAATAGGAGGGATTTATGGCAGATAAAAATTTTGAATATTTGATGAGTGATTTAGATAAAATTCAGCCAGTTGATTTAATGTCAGAAAAAACAACTATGAAAGAAGCAGTAAAATGGGCAAAATCTATTTTAAATTCAATAATAAATAATGGCATAAGGTCAATAAGTGATGAAAATAGACAAATATTTTCTGATAAATTGAAAAAATTAGGTGCTTTAAATTTTGAACAACTTAAACAAACACCTTTCTTTGATAGTGAAAGTAAATCAGTAGAAGATATAATGTCTAAACAAGATAGCATAGAATTTCCATTATCAGCAATGGCTCAATTAGTTGATACTGATAAATCAACTTTTGATTTTGGTTTTAGTTTAATATTTGATGGTGGAAAATCAAGTTGGGCGGGGACATGGATAAATGCTCAAAAAGAGAAAAGTGCAGACGAGAAATTTGTTGATATGCTGAAAGATTTGGATAAAATTAAGCCTATTGATTTAATGTCAGATAAAACAACTATTGAAGAAGCAGTAGAATGGGCAAAAAGCATTGCACACGCAATAACAGACAATGAGGTAAGACGTATCTCTGATGATAATCATATTTTAGTTTCAGAAAAATTAAAAGAGTTAGGTGCTTTAAATTTTGAGCAACTTAAACAAACACCTTTCTTTGATAGTGAAAGTGAATCAGTAGGAGAGATAATGTCTAAACAAGATAGCATAGAATTTCCATTATCAGCAATGGCACAATTGATAGATACAAAAAATGATACTTTCAATATTGGTTTTGAAATGGCTTTCACTGGTGGAAAGTATAGTTGGATTAATGAATGGCTTGAAGCACAAGATGATATAGAAGAAGAAAATGAATAAAAAAGACGAATTAATTCGTCTTTTTTGTATTAATATTGAAATAAATTAATTATGTTTTGTGATTAATAAAAAATCTACGATAATTTATTATCAAATTTTGTTAAAAAAAAATTAAATAATTAAAAAAACGGATATTTTTAATTATATCCGTTTTTATGGTAGCCTCAAGGGGAATCGAACCCCTGATTCCGCCGTGAAAGGGCGATGTCTTAACCGCTTGACCATGAGGCCATATATCAAAAATTAGGGAGTTTTTTTGATACTTTTCTATTATAAGTGATAGAAAGCCTTATGTCAAGCATTTTTTTTAAATTTTATAACTTTGTCGAAAATTTATTTTATTTGATTTCTTGCAACAGCACAAGCATAAATTTCTTTTGCTCCTACAAGCAAACTCGCACAAACTTCTAAAGTAGCCCCTGTAGTTACTACATCATCAACAAGAAGTATTCGTTTTCCTTTTATAGCATTTACATCTGTAAGTATTATACTATCTTTTAAATTTTCTTGTCGCTGTTGATAATTTAATAATTTTTGATTTTTTGTAAGAACATTTTTACATAAAACTTCTTTGATTGGCTTATTAGTGATTTTACCTAATTGTTCAGCAATAAGCATTGCAGGGTTATATCCTCTCCGTTTTATTGTTTTTTTATGAGAAGGAACGGGGATTATTATATCAAAATTTAATTTTTCTTGATTTATTCTCTCTGCAATAAGTTTTCCGAAAGGTTCGGCTAGATATTTTGCATTATCGCTTTTAAATTTAAGTAATGCTTGTCTTACTCTATTTTCATAATTTAAAGGACAAACGCATTTTATAAATGTTCGTTTTTTCTCTTTGCAATGATCACAAATGATATTACCTTCTTTAATTTGCATATCACATACAGTGCATCGATTACCATTATTAAAGATGTTTGAATTAAGACATTCTTCACAAAAAGGAGTGTCAAAACTTGGAATATCTTTTCCACACAAAATACATTTTATTTTACTTGGAAATATCATTTCTAAAATTTTATCTTTTATAGTTAATAAATTATCTTTAAAATTCATTTTTTATCCTTAGTTTTAATCAAAAAGTTCTTTTATTTTTTTGTCAGACAAAATAATTAAATCTTTTAGCAAAGTGAACCTTTGAACAGTATATTTGTTAGCAACCATTCTTTTTAAATTTGTTTGTTCTCCAACAATTACAACCATTTTTTTTGCTCTTGTTACTGCTGTGTAAATTAAATTTCTAGTTAAAATCATGCTTGGGCCAGCAATAGCAGGAATTATGACTATATCAAATTCAGAGCCTTGACTTTTGTGTATTGTAATTGCATAAGCAAGAGAAAGTTGATTTATATCAGTTCTAGGATATATGCATCTTCGTCCGTCTTCAAACATGACAACCATTTCATTGGTTTGAAAATCAATAAGTTCAATATAACCTATATCACCATTAAAAACACCTTCGCCTTCTTCTTCAATAAATCCATTCATTTTTTTCCAAACAAGATTATAGTTATTTGTGGTTTGCATGACTTTATCACCAACTCTAAATATTGTATCTCCAACAGGAATTTCCATTTTGTTTATAGAAGGTGGATTTAGATTTTGTTGCAGACTTTTATTTAAGTTGTCAATTCCACAAACTCCTGCTTTAAGAGGGGCAAGCACTTGAATTTGACTGCTTTCAAGACCTGTAAATTTTGGAAGTCTTGAAACAACCATATCAACAATAGAATTTTTGATGTCGTTTAATTCATGTTTTTCTTCAAAAAAGAAATCTTTTGACTGGTTGTTTATTAAAGGCATTTTACCAGAATTGATAAGGTGAGCATTTGTTATGATTAAACTATCATCACTTTGTCTAAAAATTTTAGTCAGCATTGAGATTTTAATTACGCCACTATTTAAAATATCGGTGAGAACATTACCAGCACCAACGCTTGGAAGTTGGTCTTTATCACCAACAAGAATAAGTTTACAATCTCTTGGAAGAGCCTTGCAAAGATGATTCATTAAGGCAACATCTACCATGGATACCTCGTCAACAATGACAACATTAGTTTTAAATGTATTGTTTTCATTGTAAACAAATCTGCTTATTTTGGCTAGGTCGCCACTTGCAACTTCTAGTGCACGATGAATTGTTTTAGCCTCTTCCCCAGTGCTGTCGGACATTCTTTTTGCAGCCCGACCAGTAGGTGCTAAAAGCATAAACTTTTGATTATTTTCTTTTAAAATTTCAATTATGCATTTAATTATAGTGGTTTTTCCTGTTCCTGGGCCTCCTGTAATTACTGAAACACCACTATTTATAGAATTTTTTATGGCGTTTTTTTGCTCTTCATGAAAGGATATGTGATTACGTTCTTCAAAATGTTTGATTTCATCTTCAAGATTAAGTTTGTTCACTATTTGAACAGTGTTTAAAAGTGTAAGTTTTTGAGCAACAGCATTTTCATAAAAATAATATTTTGATGGTATGATAATTTCGCTTTCATGATACCACATAGTTATAACTGTTTTGTCTAGAGTTAAACTTGAAAGTGCTTCGTCATATAAATTTTGATTTGAATCAATATCAAGTTCTAAAAGATTAGATGCTTGATTCATTAAAACAGGTTTTGGAAGATAAGTATTTCCAGTTTTATCGACTGAAGATGATAGGGCATAGAGAAGACCAGCACGGACTCTATATTCACTATTTTGAGGGATTCCAATACTCTTGGCAATTTTATCTGCAGTCATAAAGCCAATTCCATCAATATCTTCGACAAGTCTATAAGGATTATTTTTCACTGTGTCAACAGTCTTTGCACCATAAACTTCATAAATTTTGAGTGCCATATTAGTTGTAATGTTATATTTTTGTAAAAACATGACTGTATTTTGAAGTTTTTTGAGTTCTTTAAACTTATCTCCAATATCAAGAGCCTTTTTCATGCTTATATTTTTTACTTCAGCAAGCATTGAAGGATTCATTTCAATAATATCAAAAGTTTGTTCTTTAAAGTGATTTACAATATTTTTTGCAGTTACAGGTCCTACGCCTTTTATAAGGCCTGAAGATAAATATTTTTCTATTCCTGCAAGAGTTGTTGGAAGAATTACTTCATAGGAATTGAAAGCAAATTGTCTCCCATATTTTGAGTTGTTGACAAATTCTCCTTCCAACGATAAATTCTCACCAATATTAGCATTGATGAGTTTTCCAACACAAATAACAGGTGTTGTATTATAATCAATTCCAAAAACAGTATAACCATTTTGTTCGTTTCGGAATATAATTTCTTCAATAGGTCCTTCAATTTGCATATTTATATTTTAATATCAATTATGCTTAAAATCAACTAAAAAAGGTTGCATTTAGAAGATTTTTTAATTATACTTATAATCAGAGAGATACAATATGAAAAGAGCAGAAAAACTTATAGAAATTGAATCGTTATTAGAGAACTTGATGAAAAGCCGAAGAGATGGCAGTATTTTACGTATGAAGATTTTATTTTTCGGACAAATTTATGAAAATCTTTCTGTAAGCATGATAATTGAAAAATTAGGAATAAAAAAGACTAATTTTGCTTTAATGACTTCTGCACTTGAAAAAGAAGGTTGTTTGGTAATAAAAAAATCAAGTATGGATAAAAGATGTCATGTTATAGAACTTACAGAGAAAGGGAAAAATGAACTTGATAATTATTTAAAAGAATTTGATAAGGCACTTGGTCCAACATCGCCTGATGTTGACTATGCAGTTGATGTTTTATGTAAATACTTAAATAAAATAGTTTAACAACATATTCGTTATAAATCATAATAAATAAAATAAATTAATTTTTTTAAATAAACATTGATAAATTTAATATAAATTTAAAATAACACATAATGTCGTAATATTATATTATAATGTATAATTTAAAAGATACACTATAATAAAAAATCATAGATATATATAAAGGAGCAATAATGCTAAAATTTTTTAATTCTCTCACAAGAAAAAAAGAGGAGTTTGTGCCTCATGGAGATGTTGTAAAAATGTATTCATGTGGACCTACTGTCTATTCGTATCCTCATATAGGTAATATGCGTGCTTATTTATTTATGGATAATATTAGACGTGTATTAAAATATAATGGTTTTAAAATTGATGGAGTGATGAATATTACAGATGTAGGACATTTGACAAGTGATGCTGATGAAGGCGAAGATAAGATGCTTGTAGCAAGTCAAAAAGAAAATAAATCTCCATGGGAAATTGCTAAATTTTATACAGATATTTTCATGAAAGATGTAAAAAAACTAAATATTGATTTACCAGAACATATTTGTCCAGCGACTACAGTTATTGATGATATAATAAACTTTGTTAAGGGACTTTTAGATAAAGGGTATGCATATCAAACAAGTAAAGGAATATATTTTGATATTTCAAAATTTGCAGGCTATGGTCAACTTGGCATGGACGTAAACAGTAAAAAAGCAGGTGCAAGAATAGAAGTTGATAATGAAAAAAGACATCCTGCTGATTTCGCACTTTGGATAAAAGCACCTAAAGAGCATATTATGCAATGGGAAAGCCCTTGGGGAATGGGTTATCCAGGTTGGCATATTGAGTGTTCGGCAATAGGCAAAAAATATTTAGGCGACTATATAGATATCCATACGGGAGGAGTAGATCATAAAACAATACACCATGAGAATGAAATTGCCCAAAGTGATTGTTTGGAAGGACATAAAGTAGTTCATTTTTGGATGCATCTTGAATTTTTACAAATAGATGGTGGCAAGATGAGTAAAAGTCTTCATAATGTTTTTACACTTGAAGATATAGAAAATAATGGTTTCAGCCCAGAAGATTTTAGATATTTTTATTTTAATGCACATTATTCAAAACAGCAAAATTTTACTTATGATTCATTGATGTCAGCAAAAAATTCTTTAAAAAACTTAAAAAAGGCAGTAAGTGAACATAAAAATGGGGAATATAAACTTCCAGTCAATATTAAAAATCAATATGAAGAAGAGTTTTTAAACGCTATTAATGATGATTTGAATATGCCTGTTGCTTTAGCAGTTTGTCAAAAATTGTTAAAAGAAAAGAAGAGTAATGATGTTTATCTTCTAATGATGAAGTTTAATCAAATTTTAGGTCTTGATTTTGATGATAATAAAGAAAATCAAGATGTTCCTGAAGAAGTAAAGCGTATTGCAGAAGAAAGATGGAAAGCAAAATTAGAGAAAAATTTTGCTTATGCAGACCAATTAAGGGAAAAATTGACAGAATTAGGATATAATGTGTTGGATAAAAGAGAAGGGTATTCTTTAGTAAAAATATAATAACTATTTATTAAAAAAATCCATATTAAGCAAAATAATATGGATTTTTTTTGTTTATAAATTGTTAGTTTAAAATTCTATTTATTTTAAAATTATTGCTTTATAAAATATTAAAATTTATTGGTTTTATATGAATTTTCGTTTATTATGTTTTAAACATTGTAAAAACACGATAGTTATGGTATAATAAAAAAGTTGGAGGCAGAGAAATATGAAAATCAATATAAAGATGCATACAATTTTGAATGGTGAGAAAGGATGCTATACAAAAGATGAGTTGAGTGCAATAATTAGTAAAATATTAGATCAATATGGTGTAAATGAAGGATATTCAATAGGAAAAGATACATTTAATGAAATATTAGTAAATGATATAGCAAATGAGTTTGCAAATAAGATTCCAAGAAATTATGACTATGATTTTAATCGTTTGGTTGCAGGGCTTATGGGTGCAACTTGCTATATGCCAGATTCTTTTGAAAAGTTAAATAAGAAGAAAAATGAAAGTATTTTAAATATTGCTTCGATAGTTGAAAATAGTGGACATCATTCCACATTTGGTCATTCTTTCTTAACTTTAGAAATTTCTGGAATTCCAAAAGCACTTGCAATGGTGATTAATAATGAACATGATTATAATACTAGTGAAAAATCAGCAAGATATACAGTCATGAAAGATATTGAACCTAGACAAAATCAACTTTATAATAAATGGCTTGAAATTTTTGAGAAAAAAATTAAAGATAAATATCCAGATGGAAGCAATTCTTTTTTTGATGAAAATGGTAAAAAAGCACATAAACTTGCACAAGAGAATGCAAGATATATGATTTCTGTTTTCACTCCAACCAATATGGTATACACGACTAATTTTAGACAATTAAATTACATTTGCCATTGGATGGAAAAACAGATAGAAAAACCAACAAATAATTTTTATAAAGTGTTGAAAAATGATATGCAAGAATTTGTTGATTTTTGTAAAGATAATAATTTATATTCAGAAAAACTTACTGATGGAAAAGATAGAGATTTTTCATTGTTTGGAGATCCAATTTTAAAGAAAGATTTTTCATCTAACTATCAATGTGCATATAAAATGTCGTTTGCTTGTCTTGCCCAAGAGCAACGCCATAGAACGATAGATTTTAATATAAATAGATTAAAATTTGTTGATGATTTTTCAAAGAATAAAGAATTTTACATACCACCAATAATAAGAGATGATAAAGATTTAGTAGATGAATATCTAAAGGATATTTCGTCAGTTGCAGAGTTCTTGCCTCAGGGGACGATGATTGAAGTAGGAGAAAGGGGAACTTTTGAAAACTTTATTGCAAAGTCAAAAGAGAGAATATGTGCACAAGCACAAAAAGAGATAAGAGATTTGACAGTTGAACAGGCAAAAGATTATTTAAGTCAATTGATTGAGGATAAAAATAATTGTGATGATGAACAGTTGAAAGAAATTTATGAATCATATATAACAGATTTGTCAAAAAGAATAAAAGGTTCTAGATGCACTGCAGGATATAAATGTTCATCGCCTTGTTCTTTCAAACAAGGTATAAATCTTGAAAGTGATGTGTAAAAATAAAAAAATAAAAAAGTTGGATTTAATCCAACTTTTTTTAACACAATATTCTTTAAATTTTTATAATTTGATTTATTTAAGTTTAACAGTTGCGCCAGCTTCTTTAAGTTTAGCTTCGATTTCTTTTGCTTCTTCTGTTGGAACGTTTTCTTTAACAGCTTTTGGAGCACTTTCAACTAATGCTTTAGCCTCTCCAAGTCCAAGTCCAGTAATTTCTCTTACAACTTTAATAACTGCGATTTTGTTAGCGCCAACTTCAGTAAGTTCAACTGTGAATTCTGATTTTTCTTCAGCGGCTGGAGCAGCAGCACCAGCAACAGGAGCAGCAACTGCAACAGGAGCAGCAGCAGAAACTCCAAATGTTTCTTCGAGTTCTTTTACAAGTTCAGAAACTTCAAGAACACTCATAGATTTAATTTCTTCAACTAATTTTGCGATATCAGCCATTTTAAAATTCCTCCTAAATGATTAAATAAATAGTTTTTGTTTTTTAATTCAATAAGAACAAGTCTTATTTTGTTGCAATAGCATTTAAAGCGATTGCAAGCCCTTGAACAGGGGCGATAAGAACTCTTGCAAGTGCAGATATAGGTGCATTGAGAGTTCCAAGTAATTTGGCAATAAGAACTTCTTTGCTTGGAAGTTTTGCCAGAGCTTCAATTTCCTTAGCATCAACGAAGTTACCATTAAGCAAACCAAATTTTACGGTTAATTTCTTTGTTTTGTCAGCAGTTTCACAAACGATTTTTGCTCCACTTACTTCATCGTCATAACTGAAAGCAACCGCAGTAGTGCCATGAAGAAATTCTTCAGCACTTTTGATTCCAAGTTCGTTGAGTGCAAGGAGCAATAATTTATTTTTATATACTTTATATTCAGCACCGTTCTTTTTAAAGTTACGACGCATTTCAGTATCTTCAGCTACAGTTAAAGCATTGTAGTCAACGAAAGTAACAGATTTTGCTCTTGAGAGTTTTTCTTTAATTTCTTCAACTATCAATTTTTTTGCTTCTAAATTAGCACTCATGAAATCTTTTCCTCCTTATCTTGAATATTGTGTTATGAAAAAATAAAATCTCTATGCCTGCGGAAAAAAGCATAGAGATAAAAAATCTTAACTATTTACTTCTTTCCTCGGCAAGCACACGCTAGGTGTTTATGTTTTCACACTTGCTGTCTATGGATAGACTTTATTTTAACATCATCAATTATACATAAAAAAAATGTTTTGTCAACTTTTTTTGAAAAATAAAAAATAAAATTTTAGTTTTTTGATTTTATTGACTAATTTTATTTATTTTGTTATATTATATCTAATTTGATAATGCAATTTTTCTAAAATTAATATTAAGTTAGAGATAATTAATTTTTTATAATTTTATGAATTAAAAAACATTAGAAATATTGAAAGAGGGTTAATTATGGAATTTAGAGAAATAGAAAAAAAATGGCAAGATATTTGGGAAAAGGAAAAAAGATTTGAAGTCCAAAATCACTGCGAAGGCAAAAAAAATGCCTATGTATTAATTGAATTTCCATATCCTAGTGGAAAAGGTCTTCATACAGGGCACGTGCGAAGTTATTCTGCAATGGACGCTGTTGCAAGAAAGAAAAGACTTGAAGGATATAATGTATTATTTCCTATGGGGTGTGATGCTTTTGGACTTGAAGCAGAAAGAACAGCAATTAAAGAGAAAAAGCCTCCTCAAGAAATTGTAGCAAGAAACATTGCGACATTTAAAGAACAACTTAAAAGTGTTGGCTTAAGTATTGATTGGTCAAGGGCAGTAAACACTTGCGATCCTGATTATTATAAATGGACTCAATGGTTATTTTTGCAATTCTATAAACATGGGCTTGCTGAAAAGCGATATGCAAATGTTAACTGGTGTCCTAATTGTGGCGTTCTTGCAAATGAGGAAGTAGAAGATGGAAAATGTTGTCAATGCCATGCAGAAGTCATACAAAAACCAAAATCTCAATGGATATTAAAAATAACAAAATATGCAGAAAGATTAAATGATGACCTTGACCAAACAGAATATATGGAACATATTAAACTTGGTCAAAAACATTGGATAGGTAAAAGTGAGGGTGTTCAGGTTAAATTTAAGATTGTGCAAGGTGGAGAATTTGAGATTTATACGACTTGTATTGAAACTATTTATGGTATAACCTTTATGGTTTTAGCACCAGAACATCCTTTAATAAAACAAAATAAAGATAAAATTAAAAATTGGAACGAAGTTGAGGCATATATAAAACAAGCAAGCAAGAAAAGTGAATTTGAAAGGGCAGAACTTACAAAGACAAAAACAGGTTGCAAAGTTGAAGGTTTGACTTGTATAAATCCAGTTAATGGAAAGGAAGTGCCAATATTTATAGGTGATTTTGTTCTTGTAAATTATGGAACGGGTGCTGTAATGGCTGTTCCTAGTCATGATCAAAGAGATTTTGAGTATGCAGTTGCACATAATATCCCAATGATTCAAGTAATTGATGGAAAAGATGTTTCAAAAGAAGCATTTGAAAAACAAGATTATTTAGGCAAAGGTTGCAAACTTATAAATTCAGAGGAATTTTCTGGACTTACTGTAGAAGAAGCAAAAATTGCAATTACTGACAAACTTGTAAAAATGGGAATTGCAAAAAGACAAGTCAATTTTAGAATGCAGGATTGGGTTTTCTCAAGACAAAGATATTGGGGAGAGCCAATTCCAATGATAAATTGTCCAAAATGTGGTTGGGTTCCAGTTCCTGAAAATGAATTGCCTGTTACTTTGCCAGAAGTTCAAAGTTATGAACCTACAAAAGATGGTGAAAGTCCTTTAAGTCTAATTGATGAATGGGTGAATGTTAAATGTCCTTGTTGTGGTGCAGATGCTAAACGTGAAACAGATACCATGCCAGGTTGGGCAGGTTCAAGTTGGTATTTTATGAGATATTGCGACCCTCATAATGATAAAGAATTTGCATCGTTTGATGCCTTAAAATCATGGCTTCCTGTTGATTTATATAATGGAGGAAACGAACATACAAATAGACATCTTTTATATGCAAGATTTTGGAATAAATTTTTATACGATATAGGTTTATCTCCAGTTAACGAACCATTTAAATCAAGAGTATCACAAGGAATTGTTCTTGGTTCTAATGGTGTTAAAATGAGCAAAAGTTTAGGAAATGTTGTTGACCCAAGAGATGTTATAAAAGAGTATGGGGCAGATTCATTAAGAATATGGGAATCATTTATGGGAGATTACTTTTCTGATGTAAATTGGAGTGATGAAGGGGTAAAAAGTGCAAATAAATTCGTAAATAGAGTTGTTGTAATAAAAGACTTTTTAACAGATGGAGATAAAGTATCAGATGAACTTTCTTATGTTATAAATTCTACAATTAAAAAAGTAAGCGAAGATATTGATAAAATAAAATTTAATACAGCGATTTCTCAACTTATGATTTGTGTAAATGAAATATATAAAGTCAAAAAAATAAATCATGCTGAATACAAAATATTGCTAACTCTTTTAAATCCTTTTGCTCCACATATTACAGAAGAGATGTGGGTTAGATGTGGTTTTGGAAAAGATATCACAAATGCTGTTTGGCCAACTTATGATGAAAACAAACTTGTGCAATCTGTTGTAGAAATTGCTGTTCAGGTAAACAGCAAGATAATAGCAAGAGTAAATATTAACCCAACTCTTTCTCAACAAGAAATTTTAAATATGATAAAAATAAATGATGTTGTTGCAAATACAATAAAAGGAAAAAGTATTGTAAAAGAAATTTATGTTCCTAATAGAATAGTAAATTTTATTGTAAAGTAAAATAAAATATTTCATAGTAAATTAAAAATAAAAACTGCTCTTAATTTAGCAAGGGCAGTTTTTTAATTAAAAAGAACCACTTTTAGAAAGGGTGGTTCTTTTTTTGATTAATTTATTATTTATTTGAGTCATTATCTTCTGAATCAATCTTTTTTCTTAGGCTATCTAAAAATTCTTGAAATTCTTTATCATCGTCATCATCTGTATCATCATTATCTTCAGAAACTTCTGTTGAAACATTTTCATCAGATTTTTCATCTGTCTCGTTAGTTTCTTTATTGATATCTTCTTCTGTTGTTTCAACTATATCATCATTATTTTCATCTTGTTTTGCAACATCTTCAGTATCTTCTGTTTCAGAATTGTCATCTTCTTCTGATGCTTCATTATTTTCAGCAATTTCTTCTTTATCATCGACTTCAGTTTCTTCAGTATTTAATTCTTTAGAAATATTTTCAGTTTCTTTTTCTTCAACAACTTCTTCACTATCAACAACATTGTCTGTTTCAGTGTTTTCAATTTCTTTTTTTGTTGCATCTGTAAGCAATAATGTTTCGCCTTGAACAGGTGCTTCTTCATTTTCATCGCCGATTGTTTCTAAAGAATCATCAACAGGTTCTTCATCTTCCTCTTCTTCAATGAATTTATCTTTATTTTTGTTGTAAAGTGCTTTTGCAATTAAAATTATCATACAGCAAATGAAAAGTGCAATTAAAATTGAAATGATAATATTTAATACTTCATCTTTTCTGAAACCATCTAAGAAACTGAAAATTAAGAATAACCAAGCAATCATAGCAAGGAATGGTGCAACAAGTGCCATTGAGATTGCTTTTACAAAAGAATTAAATTTTTTTGCGTATTTAAAAGCCAAGAAAGTTGTTGCTACAGCAATGATAGAAAAAACAATTCCTAAAATTAATGCTGCAATTTGAGATGATGTCATATATTCAAAATTCATAACCCCTCCAATTAACTATCAATAGGATATCACATTTATATAATTTTGTCAATATTGTTTTTCTTTTTATTAGAAAAAATGTTTTGAAAATTAGTTGTTTTTGACTATACTATAATTAGAAATGAAAATAAAGAATAATAAAATATTAATTATAGTATTATCAGTAGTTGTAGGAATTCTAGCATTAGGAGGAATTGTTACAGCATTTATTTTAAATTATAATGTTTTTTCACCTGAAAAAGTAGAAATTCTTGATGATGGACATAATATTTATATTTCAACAACAGCGAATGATAATTATAAAGCATATCGTTTTAAATTTGTTGATAGTCAAAATAATGAAATTATAGTTGATAGTGAAAATAATATTATGTCTTTGTCAGAACTTATTGAAGAAGGTGTTAAAATAGGAGAAACATATATAGTTTCAACTTGCTATTTAAGTGATAATGATGGCAACAATAGTCAGTATAGCAAAGAAATATCATGGGATGTTTACACATATTTAGATTCTCCAATTTTAAATTACGATGAAGAAAAAGGAAGTTTGTCTTGGTCGCAAGTTGATAATGCAGATTATTATAAGGTTTTTTATAATAATGAAAACGATATTATATCATATCAAACAACAGAATTCACGCTTGACCTTCAAACAATTAATGGTGGCCAAAGAGAATTTTATGTAGTTGCTTATTCAAATAACAAAAGTTACAAACAAAGCAACAAATCAAATGCCCAACAAATTAAAGTAATTCATAAGTTAAAAGAATTTTCAAAAATTACATTTGATAGTCAATCAAAAATACTTTCAATCTATGGAGAAGAAGAACTTGAAAAGTTTTATGTATATATTGATGGTAGTAGTTATGAGATAATTGATTTTGATGTTGAATATGTAACTCAAACAGATCAATATATATTTACAGTTGATATTTCATTAATTTATAATAATAGCAGTAATATTGGAGCATCGCCAATGAGTATAGATGAATATAATATTTTTGATGGTAATATTACCTATGTTGATTTAGAAACGGAATAAAAAAATTAATAAAATTAAAATTATTAAGACATACTAAAAAATAAAAGGAAAATAGTATGTCTTTTTTTAATGTTAGTAAAAAAATTAAAGAAATAAAAACTACTTTAAATGAAAGTAGTGATTTTGCATATAGATTTTTTAAAAAAGATGGACAAGTGGTAGGAATGGTCTATTTAAAAAGCATTATTGACCAAAATTTATTATCAAGTGCTATTTATTTCCCATTGCAAACATTTGATGATAAATTATCAATAAGAATTTTAAAAGAGAAGATAATCAAATGCTCTGATATTAAATCAATTAAAGAACAAGATATAATAAAAGAAATATTAGATGGACGTGTCATAATAATCACAAATTTTTCTGAAGAATGTATTTCAGTAGATTTGTTCAAATTTCCAACTAGGACACCAACAGAGCCTCCAACATCGCCAGTCATTCAAGGGCCTAGAGAAGGATTTGTAGAAGATATGCAGACCAATATTACTCTTTTAAGGAGAAGATTAAAAACTGAAAATTTAGTTCTTACAACATTGAGGGTTGGTTCGCAAACGCAGACGAAAGTTGTAATTGCATATTTGAATGGTATAGCAAATAAAAGAATTATTCATCATGTAACAAAGAAAATTCAAGAAATTAAGATTGATGGAATCGTTGATTCTTATTACATATTAGAATTTTTGCAAGAAAGACCAAACTCTCTTTTCAAACAGATAGGTAATACTGAAAAGCCAGATATTGTTACTGCGAAGTTATTGGAAGGGAAGGTGGCGATTATTGTAGATAATTCTCCTATTGTTTTAACAGTTCCATTTGTCCTTATTGAAGATTTGCAAAATAGTAATGATTATTATACAAATCATCATTATTCGAGTATTGTGAGAGTTATTAGATTATTAGGTCTTTTAATTGCTTTGGTTGCCCCTGGAGTTTATTTAGCATTGCAGATATATCATTATAATATATTACCTTTAAATTTCTTGATAACCATAGCAGATACAACGCAAGGTCTTCCTTTCACTCCTTTCTTGGAAATTTTATTTATATTCTTATTATTCCAAATTCTTTATGAAGTCAGCCTGCGTCTTCCAAGTTATTTAGGTCTTGCAACATCTGTGGTAGGTGCGTTAATTTTGGGGGATACAGGAGTTAAAGCAGGGTTAATTTCTCCACCTGGTGTAATTATAGTGGCATTATCTAAAATTGCATTATATACAATTCCAGAACAATCATCACAAGTTACAGTATTGCAAATTATTTTTATAATTTTAGGGGGTTCATTAGGACTTGTAGGAATGATTGCAGGGTTTGTCTATTTACTTAATTATTTAAATACTATTGATAGTTATGGGACTCCTTATTTAGCACCTTATGGTCCACGAATACCTGAAGATTTGAAAGATGGAATTTTGACAGAGCCTATACCATATATGAAAGAACGACCTAAATCATTTTCCCCAGAGAAAAAGGAGAAACTATGACAAAGCAAAGTGTTAGTGTAAAACAAGCATGTATTTTGATTTTAATGTGCATTTTTGCTAATAAAATTTTGCTTTTGCCATCTTTAATGTTTGAAGAGGCAAAAGCAGATGCTTTTTTTGCTATTGTAATTTTATTTATCTTTGATATTTTAGTTTTGCCGATATTTATAAAATTAAAAACCCTTTATCCGGAACAAAAATTAAGTGAAATATTATCAAAAAAACTATCACCAATAGTTACCAAAATAATTTATTTAATATTTGTGGTTTACTTTATTTTCAAATGTTTGTTAGTATTTAGTATAACTTATGTATATTTTAAGCAACAAATTTATCAAGATGAAATTATTTGGTTAATCATAATATCAGGATTGCCTGTTATTAATCATGCAATTGTTTCTGGAGTTAGGGCATTTACTAGAACAATGGAGGTGTTAAAATGGGCTGTATTAGTTGGTTTTATTGCCTGCCTTGCTTTCTCTTTATTTACAGATTTATCTATGCCTTTCTTTTTTGTTAGCACTCCTAACGAGTTTTTTACTTCTATTTATTCACATATATTCTCTTTTGGCGATTATATATTTCTTTTTATTATAATTGATAAAATACAAATTAAAAAAGGAGAAGAAAAGCAATTATATCTTTATTCTTTAATAGGAATGTTATTAATCCTTGCATTATTCTTTTTATTTTATGCTAAATATCAGGTAACTGCATTTATGCACAATAATGCACTTGCAGATATTCTTGTTTTTTCTGTTCAGTTTAATGCAATAGGAAGACTTGATATAATTGCAATGCTTACAATAATGTTTATAACCCTTTTTCAACTCGAAATTTATGCTTATGCGTTTTGTGATTGTTTTTTAAATGTTTTTCCAAAATTAAGTAAAATCTATTCAGTTGTTGTATTTGATGTAATATTTGGAATTTTATATTATGTATTTATAGGAAAATATGAAATTTTGGTTGGTTCATCTCAAGTTTGGTCGCCTTGGCTTGGGCTTTTTGTAAATTACATTTTTCCAGTTATATGTTTAATTATAATTCTAGTAACAAGGAGAAAAAAACATGAAAGAACAAGTTAAAAAATGGTGTAAACAACCTGTAATTATAGTTTTAATTATAATTCTTATATTTTTTACACCTCTTGCAATATATTCTCCAGGCGAAAATAGGAATAGAGGAGTTGTTACTGCTATAGGAATTGATAAGACAAATGAAGAATATGAGATTTCCTTATTGACATTTATTCCAACTCCTAATCAAACATATAAAGAATTGACTTCAATCATTACTGGGAGGGGAGAAACGGTTGCTGAAGCACTATATAAGGCACAAATTAGTATGGGAAGAAAAATAGGACTTGCACATGCAAAAACAACAGTTGTTAGTAAGGAATTGTTGCAAGAAGATGTTGCAAGTTATATAGATTATTTAAGTAGAGTTGCATCGCTTCCAGAGAATACAGTTTTTGTGTGTTCAAGCACGTCAGCAAAAGAACTTTTAGAGTCTTCACAAAGTTTGGAAGAAAAAATAGGCTTAAAACTTGAACAACTTATAGGCTTTAATGCAAATAATATATATGTTACCGATACTTCACTTGAAGCCTTTTATAAGGGATATTATAAGAAGGTTAAGTCTTCAATAATCGGATATTTAAAGGTAGAAGATGAAAAACAAGATTTACAAATGACATCAGACTCAGCAAAAGGTGGAGGACAGGGATCAACTGCAAATGCAGAAGGTAGTTCAAATAATCAAGAAGAGTCAAAATCTAAAAAAACTATAATTAATGAAGGCGAAGCAGTATTACTTAAAGAAGGGAAAATGGTTGATTTGTTGACCATAGACGAACTTAATGGAATAAATTTATTAAATAAAAAAGCATTAAATCAAATAATATCAATAAAAGATATTGAATTAAATGGACAAAAATTTGATTTAAGTTATAAAATAAAAAATAAGAAGGTTTTAATAAACACAAAATTTGAAAACGATATTCCAATTTTTTCTGCTCAATTAATTTTAGGGCTAGAACTCGTTGAAGTAAAAGGTAATCATAAGACTGTTGTTATCAATACTGAGTTCAGTGAAATTACTGAAGAAGTTGAAAAAGCATTAGATAAAGAAATAAAAAAACAGTTTACGAATGCACTAAAAGTTCTTCGTGAGAATAAAACAGATGTAATAAGCATAAATGAAAAATTTTTTAACGACAACAGAAAAGAATATAAAAAGTATATAGAAAAAATTGAGGATATAGACAATTTTATAAATTTTGTTAATTTTAAATTATCACTAATAATTCAACCTGACTAATTTTGTCAAAAGATAATTAAATTTTGTTAAATTGTTCAAAAATGTCCTTTGATTGGTTGTGTAAAAATTTTTTTTATGATACAATAACTTGTAGCATTTTTAAAGGAGGCATTGTGAACGAACAAAAACCAAAATTTAGATGGTCTTATTTAGTTATAGCGTTTATAATTATATTATTAATAGTTTTGATTTTCTCAAACAATGGCTATAAAGGTGTTTATCTTGATAGAAACATGGAAGAGATAACTGAACTTGTTAATGGAATGCATGAAAACGCAGATGGTGAAAAAGAACAACTTGCAGCAATCTATTATAAAGATAATATAATTTATTTTTTAGTTGAAGGCTCAGAGTTTACAGGGAATTTCCCTAATTATTCAGATTATTATATTTATTATGAAAGTGGAGATGATGTTTTAGCAGAAACTCTTAAATTAATAAATGAAAAAAATCAATCATTGGCAGAAGATGCAAAAATACTTATAAGAAAGGGTGTTGATGGAGTTAATTGGTGGGATATTGTTTATCCAATTCTCTATATAGCATTTGGCTTATTCCTTGTTTGGATGATATTTAGACTTTTAAATAGTTCAAGTAAAGGGGCAATGGGCTTTGGGAAAAGCAAAGCAAAGGCTTATACAACAAGTAAGGTAAAATTTTCAGATATTGCAGGAACTGACGAAGAAAAAGAAGAACTTAAAGAAATTGTTGATTTCTTAAAGGCTCCAAAGAAATTTACCGACCTTGGTGCAAGAATTCCTAAAGGAGTTTTGCTTGTAGGACATCCAGGGACAGGAAAAACATTACTTGCTCGTGCAGTTGCTGGAGAGGCTAATGTTCCATTTATATCAATAAGTGGTTCTGATTTTGTTGAAATGTTTGTCGGAGTCGGGGCATCAAGAGTCCGTGATTTATTTGAACAAGCAAAGAAAAACAAGCCATGCATTGTGTTTATTGATGAAATTGATGCTGTTGGTCGTCAAAGAGGTGCAGGTCTTGGTGGTGGAAATGATGAAAGAGAACAAACCCTTAACCAATTATTAGTAGAAATGGACGGATTTGAGCCTAATGAAGGAATTATAATCTTGGCAGCAACAAATAGGGCAGATGTTCTTGACCCAGCACTATTACGTCCAGGCAGATTTGATAGACAGATTTATGTAAATATTCCTGATGTAAAGGGTAGAGAGGGCATTTTAAGAATTCATGCAAGAAATAAACCTGTAGATGAGAATGTGGATTTTAAAACACTTGCTAAAATTACAGTAGGATTTACAGGTGCAGATATTGAAAATATGCTTAATGAAGCAGCAATTCTTGCAGCAAGAGCAGGAAGACCTAAAATTATAATGTCAGATATAACAGAAGGAATAAATAAAGTTACAATGGGACCACAAAAGAAATCTCGATTAGTAACTGAACATGACAGAAAAATAACTGCTATTCACGAATCAGGACACGCAATACTTGCAAAGAAACTTGAGCATACTGATGAAGTTCAAGAGGTTTCTATCATTCCAAGAGGTGCAGCAGGTGGTTATACAATGCAAAGACCAGAAAATGACAACTCTTATAGAACTTATAATTATTTGATGGACGAAATTGCTGTTTGCATGGGTGGACGTATTGCCGAGGAAATAACATTTAAGGATATTACTACAGGTGCTTCAAGTGATATAAATCAAGCAACAAAGATTGCAAGAAACATGGTTTATAACTGGGGTATGAGTAAAAATCTTGGATTCTTAAGTTTAGATTCTTCAGAACAAGTGTTTATAGGTAGAGATTATCAAACAAAAAATGACTTTTCTGAAAAACTTGCTGCTGAAGCAGATGATGAAGTAAGAGCAATTCTTGATTACAATTATAAAAGAGCAAGAAAATTGCTTAATGATAACGTTTCGTTATTAAATGAAATGGCAGCACTTCTTCTTGATAAAGAAACTATAAATAAAGATGAAGTAGATATGTTGATGCAAGGAAAGAGTGCAAAAGAAATTTCTGAATTCATGGAAAAACGTGATAAAGAACAACGTGAAAAGGAAGCACAAATAAGAAAAGCACAAGCAGAGGAACAAAGAAAACTTATGCTTGAGAAAAAATTGCAAGAAGGGGAGAAACTTCTAGCAAATGGAATTATTACCCAAGAAGAATTTGATGCAATTAAAAAAGCATATATGGAAGAACCAAATCCAGAAAATAAGCAAGAAAATGTTGAAGAAGAATTAAATAAAGGACTAGAAATTGTTATTCCAGAAAAGAGGCAAGAAACAAAATCAGATGATATAAATAATAATAAAGAATTAGAAGTTAAAGATTTAATGCTTGATGGAACACAAGAAACAAAAACAACAGAAGAAAAAACAAAAACAAAAAAGAAATTAAGTGATAAATTAAAAGTTACAAAGCAAGATAAAACAGATAAACAAAATAAAGAAAATAAAACTGATAAGAAAGGGGAATAAAATATGAGTGAAACAAATACAGAAATTACTCAAAATAGATCTGAAGATGAAATTTTGCAATCAGTGAGTGATGAATATATTAGAAAAAGAAAACGTAAAAGAATAATATCTTTATCAATAATTTCTGCAATTGTTTTTGCTTTATCTGTTATTATTATTACTCTTGCTTGTGTAAAAGTGGACTTAAAACCTTTCTTTATTGAAGAGGCTTCTAGTTATCAGGTTGTTATAAAAGGAAATACAACAAAAACTTATGTTTCTGGTGATGAAAATTATGACGAATTTTATGATTTGTATTTGAATACATTCCAAACATCGTATCTTACTGGAATTTTTACAGGTGCACTTGGTGCTTATACAGTTGAAGAAACAACACAAGATTTTTATTCTAGTTATGAGAATGGCGTAGGAAGTGGAATGAGTTCTTATCTTAAAAATCTTGTTGGAGATAATTATATACGTATGCATTTTGGTGTTGACCAAAGAATATATAATGCTGATGGAAGTATATGTTATTCAAAAAGAAATTCTAGTGCTTATGAATTAAGATATAATGATGTATATTTTTCAATCAATACAGAAGATAAGGATAGTGAATTAACTTTCTATTTTGGTGCTTATTGCTATGCTGATGGAGAAGTAAAAATAAAACCTAGAATTACAAAAATCACTATTAGAGCAAATACCTATGCATTATATGATTATGTTCAAAATAATTAAAAAGAAGACCTAAGGGTCTTCTTTTTAGTTTAATATATAAAATTTTGTATAAATTAAGGATATTAATTATAAAATAAGAATAATATTTTAAATAATTTTATTTAATAACACATTTTGAATAATAAAAACACGGCTTTTTCAGAATTTAGGTATCTTATCTATAAATGCCGTGTTTTTTATTATTGTTTTTGTAAAAGGCTTATTACTTTATCACGTAATTTATCTATTCTTTTTTTATTAAGTTTAATTAATGCTATTACAATGATTGAAGCAAGAATTATTGCAAAGAATGTAACTAAAACGGTAAATGAACTAGATGTTATCGAGAATAGATTTGGCAAAGCAATAATTGCACCAGTGATACAAATAAATGATATCGCAAGTGTTAACCCTCGTATTAGTGTCATAGGGAAACAAAGTGTTGCTAAATTTAAAAATCCTGTATAAGTTAAAATTAATACACAAAGGGTTCTATATTCATCAGGAGATAATGTATCTCCTCTTGAATTTAATACAAGAATGATTAAAACATTGATAAGCATTAATAAAGCCCTCGGTAATGACCTTTTTAATACTTGAGGTATAAAATTCCCTCGAATAGGTTTTGTATTAGGTTCAAATGTTAATAGGAATGAAGGAATTCCGATAACAAATGCTTCAATAAGTAGCATCATACTTGGTTTAAATGGGTAAGGTTCTTGTATAAATAGTGTAATTATTGTCAACGTTATTGCAAAGAATGTTTTCATTAGGAATAATGATGAAGAATTTTGAACATTATTAACTACTTGTCTTCCTTCTTTAACTACTGATGGTAATGATGAAAAATTTGATTCAAGTAAAACTAATTTAGAAATACTTCTTGCTACTTCACTTCCATCAGCCATTGCGATAGAGCAATCTGCTTCTTTTAGGGCAAGGGTATCGTTTACTCCATCGCCAGTCATTGCGACAACATTCCCTTTATTTTTAAGTGCTTTGATTATTGTATATTTTTGCTCTGGAGTAACTCTGCCAAATACAGTAAATTGGTCAGCCATTTGTTCAACTTCTTTCAGACTAAAGTTTTCTAAAGAAATATATTTATCACTGTTTTCTACTCCAACACGTTGTGCAATTTTTGATACAGTTGCAGGGTCGTCTCCTGATATAATTTTAATGTCAACACCATTATCTTTGAACCATTGAATAGTTTCAACAGCATCTTCACGAATATGCTCTTCAATTATAATTAACGCAAGTAAAACAGACTTTTCGCCAGTCATTTTTTTATCAAACTTTCCGCCATCTTGTTCTGCAAGAGCAAGAACACGAAGCCCTTTTTCTTGTTGTGCCTTTATATATTCAAGTTGTTCCTGAGTCAAAGCACAACCTATTCTAGTAGAAGCACCTAAAAAATAAATTTTATGGTTTGATAATTGTGTGATTGAATATTTACGTTCAGATGAGAATTCTGCGATGTTTAAAGCCGTGTAGTCATTATTTCTTCCAAACTCTTTAATCATAGCACTAGAAGTTGCATTAATTGTTTTTTGAACATTTAAAATGTTTGAAAGTATTTTCTTTATGCTTGATTTTCTCTTTTTTGTATATGTCATAAAGTCAACAACTTTCATAGTTCCGTCTGTGATAGTTCCTGTTTTATCAAGACATAGGACGTTTGTCCTTGCAAGCATTTCAATAGAGTATAGATCTTTAACAAGAGTTTTTTTCCTTGCAAGTTTGATTACACCTATTGCAAGAGCAAGTGTTACTAGAAGAAACATACCTGCAGGAATCATACTTGTCAGCGAGCCACTAGTGTTTGTAATTTGTTCTTTTATAGTAGAACCTGGTTGAGTGTATTCTTTTAAGAAAGTTAATATACCAATTGGAACAAGAGCAATACCAATATATTTAATAAATCTATTCAAGTCTTTAAACAAATTTGATTGTGGTGCTTTAAATTCTTTTGCTTTTTTAGCCATTTGATAAATGTAATTATCTTTACCAATTCGTTCGACTCTAGCATAACATTGACCTGTTACAATAAAACTTCCAGATAATAGCATAGCATCAGTTGACTTTTCTATAGCATTAGATTCGCCTGTAAGTAAACTTTCGTTTACTTCAACTTTTCCTTCTAGAATTTTACAATCTGAAGGAATTTGACTTCCATTTGAAAGAATAATAACATCATCTAAAAGTAGTTGGTCAGAAGGAATTTCAATTATTTTACCTTCTCTTAAGGTTTTGACCAGTGGGGTAGTTACAATAGATAATTTTTCAACAGTTATTTTTGCTCTTATTTCTTGAATAATAGCGATTGCAGTGTTTGCAATAATTACAAAAATAAAAATTAAATCGCTATAAGAGCCTACTGCAATTAAAGCGGCAGCAATTATTGCCCATAACATATTAAAAAAAGTGAAAATATTTTTAGCAAAAATTGCACCATAAGATTTAGAAGATTTTACTTTAGTTTTATTGATAAGATTAGCATTTTTTCGCTGTTCAATTTGTTCTTTATTAAGTCCAGTCAAAACATCAGTTTCAAATCTTTCAACATCTATCGGTACTGCTGGTTTATCTTCTTTTTCTTTTCTTTTAAAATGAATTTTGTTTTTCAATTTTTCTAAAATATTTTTATTATCTTCAATTGCCTTAAGAGTGTAAAAAAGAGTTGTCAAATTTTCATTCATTGACAAGTTCTGTTTAAACTTTGTTGCCTGTTTTAAAATAATTGGATAATCAATTTCAATTTTTTTTCTTTTCATACCTTCCTATGTTTCATTATATATTTATACACATAAGTATAATTTATTATTATATAAATGTCAACTTTATTCTAAAATAGATTTGACTTTGCTTGTCAAATAAAGTATTCTATAAAAAGATAGGTTTATTTAATTGAAAATTTAAAAGAGGTGTAATAAAAATGCTTATAGAAATATCTGAAAATCTAAAAAAACTTGCGAAATTATTTCCATGTGAACTTTATGTTGTGGGGGGATTTATTAGAAATACAATTATGCAAATAGAAAAAGATGATGTGGATATTTGTTCAGCATTAACTGTCGATGAGATTGAACAATTATTAAAGGATACTGCTTTTAAAGTTAAAATAAAAAGCAAAACCCTTGGAAGTGCATTAATTTCTATCAAAGATGAAAAATATGAATATACAACATTTAGAAAAGATTATTATCCAAACGGAGGTCAACATTTACCTGAAAAGGTTCAGTTTATCAAAGATGTAAAAGAAGATGCAAAACGCCGTGATTTTAGTTGTAATGCAATTTATTATGATATAAAAAATGATAAAATTTTAGATTTTTATGATGGTATAAACGATATAAAACATAAAATCTTGAAAACAGTAGAAACACCAGAAGAAGTATTAAGTCATGATGGATTAAGAATTTTAAGATTATTTAGATTTCAATGTGAATTAAACTTTAAAATAGATAAACAAACTTTGCAATCGGCTATAAAATATAAAAATAATCTTCGAGATATTTCTGGTGAGCGTGTAATATATGAAATTACTAGAATTTTACATAGTCCAAATAAATATAAGAATATTTCAAAACCAAATGCGTATATGAAAGCATTAAAGTTATTTAATAAAGCAGGGATATGGCCTATTTTTGGTATTGATTGTCAAAAGATAAAGTTTAAAATGGTAAAAAAGGTAGAGCATAAATCACAGGGATTTTTAATTGATGTTATTGATACAGTAAATCCAATTTCAATTTCATATTATTTAAATTTAATTTTAAGTGAATCATTTGGATTAAATAAAAAAATGGTTGAGCAATATATTAATATTCTTTCAGGTTATTATGAAGCATTAAATCATCAGCAAAATAAGCCATATTTTTTTAAATATTTCAATAATTTCCCTGACATTTATTTACTTTTATCACATAAATCAAAGTATTTAGCAAATAAATATCAATTCTTTTATAAGTATATCATTTCACATAAATTGATTGTATCAATCAAAGATTTGAAAATTACAGGAGAAGATATAAAGAAAAATTATCCTACCGTTAAACCAAATAGATATAAGCCGATTTTAGAAAGTTTGTTAAGCGATATTTTTGATGGTAATTTAAGTAATGATAAAAAAGAACTTATAGAAGCCGTTGAAGGAAAGTTAAAATATTTATAATAAAAAAAAGAAAAAAAAGAACTTTTCAAGTTTATAAAGTTCTTTTTTTATTAAAATTTAATTATCAACTTTCCATTTCTTTTTAGCATTATCAATAGTGGTTTGTGTAACTTTTTGAGGTGAAATATATTTTACTCCATTGCTTGGAAGTGTCATACCTTCTTCAAGAGTCGCATTACCTTCCACAATAATTCCGTCTTGTGGACGATAGTGGTCATGCCGTATTAATTTTTCTTCAATAATTTCTCCATTTTTGATATATTGGATATATCCCTTTGATTCATATCCTTCTTGTGGAAACTTCAGTCTATAATATTCGCCTTTGTAAAGGACTTTATTTGAATATTCTCCTTTTGTATCCGTTATGATATTATCTCCACCATGAGGTAGAACTTTAACAAGTTCACTTTTTGTTTTGATAGTAATATCATCATCAAATGGTTGACCATAGATTTCAACTGATACTTCTTCATTTGAACAAATAGTTTTTATAAAAATAGGTGTGTCAAGATTATTTTTAAATACAAGGTCTGCATAGCCTTCACTTACCATAGCATCAAAAGATAAAGGAACGTAAGAAGCAGGTAGTGAGTGGTGTGTTACTTGTAAGATTTCAATATCAGCGAGAAGTAATGCGTTATAGAGGGTTGTAGATGCTTGGCAAACACCACCACCAACACCAGATATATAATTTCCATCAAAAATAATATTTGCATTTTTATAACCATTGTTATTATTTCTAGGACCAGTAGTTTTATTAAAAGATATTTCTTGTCCTGGTTCAACAATCATTCCATTAAAATTTTTCAATGCTGTTTTAATATTTGTTTTTCGATTTTCTGAAGATTTTGCATAGTTTGTTGTAAATTTAGAACGAAGTTTTATTTGTTTTATCATATCTTCTAAATTTTCGTTTGGGGTAATTTCTTGAATAGGCAAATTAATAACAAAACTTTCATTATATTGAAGTGCATCGTTAATTTCTTTTTCAAGCAAATTTCTATCTAATATGTATCCTTTTGCAGAGGGATTAATTGAAAACATATTTTTACTATTAGGATTAAAAATTATTGAAGATGAGGTTGGCAATATTTCGATTTCGTTTGCAATTATCTCAATCTGGCTATCAATTCCACCAAGTAAATCTTGATAGGGGATATTCACGTTAAGTCCTTCCTTTTTTATTTGATTTTCGATTTTCTTTTTATTAAAAATGTTTCCATCTCTGCCGTATTGCAATATATTATCAAGAGATTTATCAAATTCTCCAACAAAAGTTAAATCTTTTCCACTTATTTCCCATTCTTTTGAGGGACTTTTAAGGGTAATTTTTATATTGTTTTTATTTTGTGCAAATGTTGTATTTAATAAATTTTTAGCATCATCTTTAGTCATACCTGATATATCAATTCCATTTACATGAGTATTTTCATAGAACGTTGTTTTATCACTTATTGCATCTCCAAAATAAAATTGACAAAATAAAAGTAATCCGACAGCAATAAAGCACACACTTAAAAGCCATAAAATAGATGATTTATTACTTTTTGTTTTAACCTTTTCTTCCATCTTTTAAACTCCTTGAAATATTATTTGTATTTAATGTTGATTTATTCTATTTATTGATTAAATAAAGAAAATAAAAATAAAATAATTGATAAAAAATTTAATTAAATTCAAATAAATATTTCTTGAAATAAAATTAAAAAAGCATAATAATTTTAATTAGTTTCATAATAAAATAATGAATGAATTAAGTTTAACAAAAAAAATATTAAGAATACTTTTTGTTATATTATCAATAACTTCTTTTTTAGTTTTAACTTATTTTGTATTGGTATGGACAGGTTTATGGGATAAATTAAATTCGGTTGAAAAGTTAAAGAATTTGATTTTAAGTCTTGGTTTTTGGGGAAGATTTGCTTTTACAACATTTCAATTTTTGCAAGTTACGTTTATTCCGTTGCCTTCACCCATTCTAGTAATTGCTGGAAGTCTGATTTATGGGCCATTTCAATCAGGTCTTCTTTCACTTGCTGGAATTTTGTTAGGAAGTGCAGTGGCTTTTTTCCTAGGAAGGGTGTTTGGAAAGAAACTTGTTGTTTTTATGGTTGGCGAGAATGCACAAAAGAAATGGACTGCTTTTTTAAATAATTATAAATATTCTTTTGTAATTATGATGCTTTTGCCTCTTTTTCCAGATGATATTTTATGTCTAGTTGCAGGTCTTACAGATATGAGTTGGACTTTTTTTATGTTAACACAACTTGTTTCAAGGCCAATAGGAATATTTTTGATAAGTTATTTTTCAAGTGGAGATATAATTCCTTTCACAGGTTGGGGACTTATTGTGTGGGGTGCTTTAATAATATTTGCTGTTTGTTTAATTTATTTATCAAGCAAATATAATAAGGAAATTGAAAGTTACTTTAAAAAGTTTTTTTCAAAATTTAACCATAAAAAGAAAAAAAATCAAAGTTAAGACTACTTTTTATTTTTAATATAAAGAAGCATCCCTTCTTTAAGCATTTTGGGTGTTATGTTGTTTGTTATTAAAATAGTCATTGCATTTACATCATATTTTTTTGCAATGCTATCTATAGTATCTTTTTTTTGAACAATATAAAATTCATTTAAAAATTTTTTCATAATAACCTCATTTATAAGTATTAAATTTTATTCACATTTAATAACATATATGAGGAGAGAATATGAAATCATTATTTAAAACAGTGGCACTTATCACATTTTTTTCTTTCTTGACTAGAGTTGCAGGTTTTATTTTTAGAATAATTTTATCTCGTGTTGTAGGTGCAGAAGGTGTAGGTTTATATCAAGTCGCATCATCAGTATTTATGGTATTGATGGCAGTTGTATCAAGTGGTATACCTTTAATTATATCAAGAATGAATGCAAGTTATATTGCAAATAAAGAAGAGAAAAAGGAAGGCTCTTTGGTTGCAGTATCATTAGTATTTACGCTTTTATTATCATTAATTTTATGTTTAGTGGTATTATTATTTAAAAGTCTTTTTGCTCAAATATTTACAGAGGCTAGATGTATAGAGATATTGATAATTTTGCTTCCAAGTTTAATATTCTCTTCTGTTTATTGTGTTTTTAGAGGGGCGTTATGGGGGAGAGGTAACTATTTTGCTTTATGTGTTAGCGAATTTTATGAGCAAGTAGTTCGTATTGTGCTTGGTGTTCTATTTATAAGTGCTTCTTTTTCTGCAATAGAAAATGCGTTAAACCTTGCATGGTCAATGACTATAGCATGTTTTCTTTCAATGATTTTCGTTGTTCTTTTATTCTTTTATTATGGGGGAAAGATTGGGAAATTTAAAAAAGAATGCTTTAAACCTTTAGTAAAACAGTCTACTCCTATTACGACTATGAGAGTTGCTGGCTCTTTTATTCAACCATTAATTGCTTTAATTGTTCCTGCCAGATTGATGACAATTGGTTATACAAGTTCTCAGGCTTTAAGTTTATATGGTGTTGCAGTCGGAATGACAATGCCATTATTATATATACCAACAACAATAATAGGTTCACTTTCAACGGCGCTTATACCTGATATTTCAAAAGCAGTAGCCCAAAATGATCATTCGCACATATCATCAAGGATTTCATCATCTATATTTTTTTCATTATTTATATCGGCATTATTTGTGCCTGCATTTTTAGGTATGGGAGAACTGGCAGGAGTGTTTTTATATGATAATATTTTAAGTGGGACTCTTCTTCAGTCTGCAGCATGGGTTCTTGTTCCTTTAGGACTTACAAATATAACCTCAGGACTTTTAAATTCTTTAGGTCTAGAAAATAAATCATTTATAAATTTTTTGATAGGTGCTGTAGTAATGTTTTTGGCACTTTGGTTTTTACCACCACTAATTGGAATAAATGCTTTAATATGGGCGATGGGCTTAAATTATTTAGTTACAGCAATATTAAATATAATTTTGTTAAAAAGAAAAACAAAATCAGATTTTAAGATAATGCAATCAGTTGTTAAGGTGGTTTTGCTTTCTATCCCATCAGCAGCATTGACAGGATTTGTAGTAAGTCTTTGTGATTTTATTTTTCCGTTATTTATAACTCTTATGATTGGTGGAATTGTAAGCGTAGGGTCATTTGTTTTGCTTGCTGGAGTATTTAACTTAATTGATATTAAAGCATTTGTTATAAAAGCAAGCAAGAAATTTAAACCTATAAAATTAAAAACAAAAACAGCAAAATAGTATAAAATATAAAAAATGTTTATACTAAAAATATGTTAACAATAATAATAAGGTCGATAATTATATATTTAATTGTGCTTTTGGTTTTTAGGTTGATGGGGAAAAGACAATTAGGTCAAATGCAACCATTTGAACTTGTCTTAACTCTTATTATTGCAGATTTAGCAACAATACCAATGGCAGAGGTCGCCGTTCCAGTATTACATGGGATTGTGCCTTTATTAACTTTAGTTGTATTGCATTTTGTTTTGACACTAATTAGTCGAAACAGTCAAAAATTTTCTAAAATAATTAGTGGAAAACCTGTTATAATAATTAATCCAAAAGGTATAGATTATAATGCAATGAAAAAATTAAACCTTTCGACAGATGACTTGTTTGCGGCACTTCGTGAATGTGGATATTTTAACATATCACAAATACAATACGCAATAATGGAAACAAATGGAAAGGTTAGTGTGATGCCAAAAGCAGAATTTTCTCCTGCAACAAATGGTGATTTGAATAATAATGTGCAAGATGGTTATTTGCCTATAGTTCTTGTTAGTGAAGGAAAAATAATAAAAGAAAATATTGCTCTTGCAGGTTTTTCTGAAGAAAAAGTGATGAAATTAATAAAAGAAAATTCAAATAAGAAAGAAGTTAGATTAAAAGATGTTCTTCTTTTGACAGTTGACCAAACTGGACAGGCATATATTCAATTTAAAATAGGTGAAGGAAAAACTTTTACCACTGAAAGGTTGGTGAAAGCATGAAAGTTTTTCATTACATCAATTTCATATTAATATTTCTTTTGCTTGTAGGTATTTGTGTTGCTGAAGATATACTTGTTTCAAATTCTCTAGCCGAAATCCAAAAACAATGTTATAAAATTGAAAAACTTGTTGATGAAAAAGAAAATTTGAAAAATACTGAGGTTGTTTTGGCTGTTGATAATTTAGAATATATGTGGCATGAAGATGAATCAAATATGTGTTATTTAGTAAACCATAAATCTATTCAAGAAATAGGACAGGAGATTGCAAGAATAAAACTATATATTTCAGAAGACAATGTTAATGATTTTTTAGCATCACTTGATACAATAAAGTTTTATTGTCATAGTTATCTTCATTTTATGGGTGCTAATATGCATAATGTGTTGTAGTATAAATGAAATAAAAAAAAGAACATTTACTAATTTCTTTTAAATGTTCTTTTTTAAATGAATTTTACCATACTTTTTCTTTCTTTTTTCGGACAACTGCAATTATGGTTACGATTAAAATTGATAATATAACTGCACCTATAATTATGTAAACAACGACCATACCATCAATGGTTAAACCTGTTTCTACTTCAATTATAAGGTTGCTTTGCACTGGGCTTTCTGTGCCATGACTTTGATATTCACACCATACTTGCCATTTACCTGAGATTTCGTTGTCATTAAAATAAAATGTTGTGCCTGTTCTATCAATGCTTTCATAAATAGAGGCAGTGCAGTCAGTAAAGTTTCCTTTCCCAACATCGCTTGATGTTAATGCATATTTTGTTCCATCTTTTCCTTCACCTTTTACATACCAAACTAGGGCAGATTTATCAATATATTTGTAAATATCAGCATTTTCAAGATAAAAATTAAATGAGTCATGCATAGAATTATCACTACTTACAATACTATAGTTTATTTTTGGTTGTTCTGATATTAAAAGGTCGGGTTGAACAACAAAGAAATCAGATACGACTTCAGATCCATTTACATCAAGGGTAAAACGATAAATTCCCCATTCTTTTATAGTAACAACTTCTTGTGTTGTTTTGTCAATTCCTCTTTCACCTGTATCAATATTTAATTTATATTTATTTGTTATTAAATTTTTATAACTATTTTCTCCATGTTGGGTAATTGTATAAACATTTTCAAGAGTAATAGTATCACTAACATTAAAGTTTCCTTCATCAGTATAACCTTGAAGATAACTAATAGAAATATTCATAGTATAGATAATGTTTTCTGGCAATTCTTCTTTGCCTTCTTCATATTTAATTGGAGGAGGATTTGACTCGTCAGGGGAATAATAAATAGAAAATTCTTTTAAATCAGTCCAATTAATGGTGTAAGCCTTTCCACCTGAATAATCTATAGGATTTTCTAATGAAATTAAAGAATCTTCTCTGTTATATGCTTGAACTATTAGGTTATCTCTTTGTATTTCTGTTTGAGAATTTTGGTCTTGTTCAGCAGTTTCATTTTCATCAGCAAAACTTGAAAAAGGAATGTATGAAACAGATAACAAAATAATAAGTAAAAAAGCGAAAAATGTTATTAAGATATTTTTTCGATTAATTTTTTTAATCATATATCTCTCCTTTTTATAAATAAATAATAGCATAAATAAATAATTAAATAAAATGATTTTAATATATTTAAAAATATTATATAAAATATTTACAATTTTATAATGTATTTAATTTGACATTTTAATACTATTAATTGTTGACAAACATTTTTTAAAAATATATACTTAAAATATGGAAACTGAAGAAATTGATTTAATGGTAAGTGAAAATCAAGTTTCATTTGATTTTGACTCTCTTGATAAAGTTGAAGAGGAGGAAAGTTCGCTATTTCCACAATCTCTTTTAAAACCTATCAATCATGATTATATAAAAGATGAAGTTTTGTTTGTTGTTGCAAGGGTGTTTAATAAAGAACTTGTAAAAGATTTTCCATACTTAAAAATTTGTGGAAAGAAAATGATTGATTGGGTTCTTTTAGCAGGAAGTGAGTGTGAACAAAAAGTAATAGATGATTGCGATAATTTGCTTGATAAAGTTAGATCTATAAATACGAATAAACCTATTATAGCAGTTTTTTATTCTGATACACCATTGCTTGATAAAATCACATTTAATAAAATTATTGATTATTTTTCATCTAAAGGAATGAATTTTTTACAGTTATCAAGAGGTTTTATTGTTAAAACTGAATACTTAAAAAGTATGTCAGAGTTTGTTCAAGGGGCAACAGTAAGTGGATTTGACGAGAAAAAATTATTACAAGTAGATAGTGCAAAACTAATTAATTATGTAAGTTCTCTTTTATATAATAAAATTATCAATTATCATATTAATAATGGTGTTATTATATATGGACAAAACACTGTTTTTATTGATGCAGATGTAGAAATAGAAGCAGGGGTTATAATTTATCCTAATAATGTAATAGAAGGAATGAGTATTATAGAAAAGGGTGCTGTTTTGAATTGTGGTAATGTCATAAAGGATAGTATAATTGGCAATGACTGCCAATTAAGTAATAGTTATATTGAAAAAAGTAAAATAAATAAAGGTGTAATAGTAAAACCAAAAAGTTTAATAATAAACCAAGAGGTTTAAAAATACTTGCAAAAATGTTAAAATAAAGAAGGTTATTTATAATGATAATTATAGTGGGACTAGGTAATATTGGTATCCAATATAAAAATACATTTCATAATATAGGTTTTAAAGTAATTGATTATCTCTCACAAAAGTTGTCAATAGATGTATCAAAAGAAAAGTATAAGTCTTTAATTGGACAAGGGACTTTTAATGGACAATCAATTATGCTTGTTAAACCTACTACTTATATGAATAATAGTGGAGAAGCAGTTGTATTATTAAAAAATAAATTTAAAGATGCAAGAATTATCGTTGCTGTTGATGATATCGACCTTCCAAAAGGAAAAATAAGATATAGGGAAAGAGGAAAATCAGGAACGCATAACGGACTTCGCTCAATTGTGTCATATATAGGTGAAGAATTTGAAAGAGTTAGAGTAGGTATTGGCAGAGATGAAACAAAAGATTTGGCAGATTATGTTTTATCAAATATCAGACTAGACGAAGAGGATATATTTGAAAAAGCAGTGAAAGATGCTGGCGATATGATATTGGAGAAAATTTCTTGAAATATTTAGAATTAGATTTAAAAAATGTTTTACAGAATAATAGAATAATTTCAGGATTAGGAGATGGTGAAAAAATAGTTTTATTACAACAATTTGACCATCTACTTTTTTTGTGCAATAATTTTGTTAGTGCTGGGAAAATAAAAAGAGGGCTTGAAGCATTTGGGAAGAAGGTAGAGATTATATCAAGTGCGAGAGAAAGTAAAGATGAAGAAGATAAAAATCTTTTGCCATTTGTAAAAAGTTTAAATAGATATTTTTCTGGAGAGATTGATGGTCTTATATTTTTACCATGTTCAATGATAATTAAATTTGATAAAGAAAAGTTTAAGCCTATCCATATTGAAAAAAATCAAGAAATTGATTTGCAAAATCTGGTTGAAAAGTTAGTAGGTTTAGGTTTTGAAAGAACATCACTTGTATCACAAGCAGGACAGTTTGCTTTAAGGGGCGATATTTTAGATATTTTTACAACCACTAATGAAAAACCTATTAGAATTGAGTTTTTTGATAATTTAATAGAAACTATAAGTGTATTTGATGAAAATACAATGAAAAATATTGAAAAAATAGATGAATTTGACATTTTTATTTCAAAATTACCTTTGGGTGAAAATAATATTTTTGATTTAGATGGAATTAAAATTGTTGATCAACCGAAGATGATTGATGAAGAAATCACACTTTTAAAGCAAAGTTATAGTGCAATGTCTTTTTATGATTATAAATTTTATGAAGATTTTGAAAATTTATATAACAAATCTGATTTCATATTTGATAATTTTCAAATTGAAGAACCTGATTATTTTAATGAAAGAGTTGCAGAAAGAAGTTATCTTACAGATTTTTTAGCATTAAAACAAGATATTATTGATTTCAAAAATTTAAATCAAGCAATATTACTTTTTACAGGCGAAGAGCGATTTAAAAATAATTTAGAAAGTTTTTTGACGGAAAACGGACTTGCATGGAAAAATTATTCTATAAATGAAAAACTTGAAATAGGAAATATATATTTGTCAACTCTGTCAATGCCTTACTCTTTTTCATTTTTAAAAGAAGGCATTGTTGCAGTTGGTTGCGATATGCTCTTTAGGTCAACAAATATCACTTTTTCAAAGAGTAAGCATTCAGTTTTTTATTTACCAAAATTAGGAGAATATGTAGTCCATTCTTTTCATGGTATTGGAAAATGTATTAAAATTGAAAGACTTAAAATTTCAGATGTTGAAAAAGATTATTTTGTAATAGAATATAAAAATGGTGATATTTTATATCTTCCAAGTGAAGAGGCTAATACAATATCTGCTTATGTTGGAAGTGAAACAGAGCCAAAATTATCTTCACTTGGTGGCGGGGAATTTGCTAGGCTGAAAGATAGAGTAAAGGCAAGCATTAAAGAGATGGCGATATCTTTGGTCGAGATTTACAAAGAGCGTCAACAAATAAAAGGTTTTGCTTTCAAAAGAGATGATTTTCTTGAAAAGAAATTTGCAGATGCTTTTGGTTTTGCAGAAACACCAGACCAATTAATGGCTATTCATGATATTGATAAAGATATGGAAAACGATAAAGTGATGGAAAGATTAATTTGTGGAGATGTGGGGTTTGGTAAAACAGAAGTTGCACTTAGGGCTTGTTTTAAATGTGCTTACAATGGGAAACAAATAGCACTTCTTTGTCCTACAACAATTTTGTCTGAACAGCATTATAGAACTGCAAAAGAAAGGCTTGAGCCTTTTGGTGTTCGGGTAGAAGTATTAAATAGATTTAAAAATCAATCACAGGTAAAAGATATTTTAATGAAACTTGAAAATGGCGAAATAGATATGATTATAGGCACTCATAGAATATTAAGTGGAGATATAAAATATCATGATTTGGGGCTATTGATTTTAGATGAAGAACAAAGATTTGGCGTAGAGCATAAAGAAAAAATCAAAGATAAATATAGAAATATTGATGTATTAACATTGTCAGCAACACCTATACCACGAACATTAAATATGTCTTTGTCTGGCATTAGGGATATCTCAATAATTGAAACACCACCTAAGGATAGATTGCCTGTTCAAACATATTTAGCAGAGGAAAGCGATCAACTTATAAAAGATGTTATTTCAAGAGAACTTGCAAGAGGAGGACAAGCATTTGTTGTATATAATAGGGTTGAAACCATAGAAGAATTTGCGTCTTATTTACGTAAATTATTACCAAATGCAAATATAGGCGTTGCACATGGACAAATGCATGAAAAGTTGCTAGAAAATGTAATTGAACGTCTTTATGAAGGTGTATATAATGTTTTAGTTTCAACTACTTTAATTGAAAATGGAATAAATTTACCATCTGCAAATACAATGGTTGTGATTGAGGCAGATAGATTAGGATTAAGTCAACTTTATCAATTAAGGGGAAGAATAGGACGAAGTGATAGATTAAGTTATGCATATCTTACTTATGTTAAAGATAAACATTTGACAGAAGAGGCATATCAAAGACTTGAAGCAATAAAACAATTCAGTCAACTAGGAAGTGGTTTTAAAATTGCAATGAGAGATTTGGAAATTCGAGGTGCTGGGAATATATTTGGGAAAGAACAGCATGGTCATATAGCAAAGGTTGGTTATGATATGTTTGTTAAACTTCTAGATGAAGAAGTGAAAGAACTTAAGGGTGAAAAGATAAATAGAAAGAGTGATGTAAAACTTGAAATATCGCTTAGTGCCTTTATAAGTGAAAAATACATTGAAGATAGTGAACAAAGAATTGTTTATTATTCAAGAATAAGTGAAATTTCTTCTCAAAATGAGTTGCAAAATGTGATTTCAAGTCTAAAAGATGGTTATGGAGAAGTGCCAATAGAGATAAAAAATCTGTGTAATTTGGCTTACCTTAGAAATCTTGCAAGTAATTTTGATGTAGAAAAGATAAGAATAAATAAATATGAGTGCTTTATAGCATTTAAGAAAAAAGAAGAGATATTAGATAAGAATATCGCTGATAATTTAAGCGAATTTAATGCAAAATTAAGTTTTGATAGTTCTGTTAAAGTTAAATTTAATGTTGACAAAAATATAGAGAATCAAGTCCAAAATTTAATCAGATTTTTTGAAAAGGCAAATGAAAAGTAAATTATTTAGAAATAATAATTTGATAGAAAAGAGATTTATGAGATAAATATAAACAAACTTAAATTTATTAAGCAAAAAAGTATTTTTATTTATTTATATTTTATTTAAGTGAATTAACTTATATATTTTTTATAAAATCATTTAATTTGCTTGAAATTTTAATTGATATTATGGTATTATACATTGTGAGTTTAATAAGTATTAATAATGGTAATATTTATTAATACTTAATATCAAAAAAATGTTTTTAAATCAGTGTGGTTTTGTCAATAATATTACTTGAAACGTGGAGTGAAAATGAAAAAAAGATTTACTGGTATTTTAATGTGTATGATGATGTTTTGCATGTCTATTCTTGCAGGCTGTTCTTTAGTTGAACCTAATTATAATGATTATTATAATCAGGCAGTTGCTGTTGTAGAATACAAGAAAACTGGCGAACAATATGAGATAACTAAAAAAGATTTGATTTCTGCATATCAAAGTTATGGATATAGTTATGAACAATATTATGGTTATACAAGAGAAGAGGCACTCAAAGAAACTCTAACTCTTTTGGAAAATAGAAAAATTACTTTATTGACAGCAGAAGAAAAGTTTGGCATAAATCAAAATGGAGATGGACTTTCTGAAAAAGAAAAAACATATTTATATCAACAAACAATTGACTCTTTAAATGATAATTTAAAAAATTATTATAATGATATAATCGGAAATACAGAATCTGAAGAAGAATCAGATGATATAAAATTTAATGGCTACGAAAAAAATGCAACTCTATCTACAGATTTGACAATTCATAAAATAGATCATAGTGATGATTTGCTTAAAGATTTTAGTTATTCAACTGCAAGAGATTATAATAATTCAGAAGATAGAAAACTTATATACGAAAATTTTGTTGAATCATTGATTAATGATAATTATAAAAAAGCATTCAATTATTATTTGAGAGATTTGAAAGCATCTGAAAGAGGAATGGATTTATCTACTGATGCTAAATCAGTGTTTGAAAGAGAAATCGACAGATTATATAAAGTTTTATATGAAAATTATGTAATCGAAAGATATTCTTTGTCAAATAAGAATAGTGATAGTTTAACATCAATAACTGCTTCTCAAATTGTAAATTTATATACAAGCAAGGTGAGAGCGTCTTATACACAATATGTTACAGAAAAAGATTCTGGATATGATGAAGATGTTCAAAATTCTTTAGGAAGCACATATTATTTTAGAACTGATGAAGATGCAACCAAATTCTTTACAGTTGCAAATGTGTTGTTTAAATTTACAGATGAACAACAAGCACAATATAATAGTTATAAATCAAAATATGAAGAAGGCGACGGGAAAACATATACTTGGGAACAATATCAGAGTGACTTAGACAAACTTTACTCTCAAATTACTCCAGTAGTAAGAGAATATAATGATGCTACTGGTATATATGAAGAAGTAGAAGAGGCAGATTTAACAGTTAGTGAAGTTTATAATATTATGAAAAATCAACTTTCTTCAGCTCAAGTAGGTGGCGATGTAAATAAGATTGGTGATACAATTAATGATTTTATTTATCTTTATAATGAAGATACAGGAATGTTTAATGCTGAAACAAACTATGTTGTAGGCGTTGATAAAGAAGGAAATGCTGTCTCAAGTTTTGTAGAAGAATTTAATGATGCTTCAATAGATCTTTACAATAATGGTAAAGCCCAAATTGGAGATATGACTGGATATGTTAGAACTGAATATGGTATTCATGTTATAATTTATACAGGTGAATGTAAAAATTTATTTGATGGAATTGATGGTTCTTTTGAACTTAATGCAGAAGCAATACAAACATTATATAACACCCGAGTTAATATTCTCGTAGATAAAACTTATTTTGATGTTATGTATGACGCTATTTATACTGATAATTATCAATATTTTGAAAATGCAAATATGAATTTCTTGCGTGAGAATTATAATATTTATGAATATAGTGGAAGATATTCAGATCTTCTAGGAAACTAAAATAAATAGATTGAAAAAATAGACATCTTTATCTTGACAAAAGGGTGTCTATTTTGTTACTATATTGATATGACTAAAAAAGATTCTCAACTAAAGACTAAAAAACTTTCTTCTGAAAAGGGGAAAGATTTTTTAGTTCAGTCTAATATAGATGATTTTTTAGATGAGAATAAAAATATAAATGATGTTTCAGTTTTAGAAAATGAAAAAGAAAATTTCAATAATGATGAAACAAGAGAAAAAATAAATGAACAACAAACAACGCAAAATGAAGTAATCGATAAAAATGAAGAAGAAAATTTGATTGAAGTAAAGATTGAAAATGAAGAGTTAAAAACTGAGGATGAAAAACTTTTACAAGATGCTTTTGAAATAGAAAAAAAAATAGAAAAAGAAGCAAAAAATAAATTAATTAATGATAATGATGAGAAAGATGAAGTTGCTCTGCAAAAGAAAAAGTTAGATGAAATAGAACAGTCGGTATCAAAACAAAATAGTAAAAAGAGTAAAATTACAAATTTGGTTTTCTTTTTTGTAAATATTTTAATTGTTGGTGGCCTTATGGCTTATCAAATTTTACAAGAAGATTTTGTTCCTTTATCTGGATTGCGTATTGATTTTTTAGCATTATTTATTTGTGTTGTTTTGTTTGCATTGACTATGCTTTCTGAAACATTTCAATTTAGTTATTTGATAAAGCAATCAACTGGGAAATGGAGATTGGGTCTTTCATTTAAACTTAACGAACTTGGTAGATATTATGATGCCATAACTCCCATGGCAGCAGGAGGGCAACCTTTTGAAATTACTTATTTAAAGTCAAGAGGTGTTCCTATTCATACAGCCCTTTCAATTCCATTAACAAGATATTTATTTACACAAATAGCATGGGTTATTATATGTTTAGTTTGTTTAATTATTTCGTTTGTTGATAATAGTTATGGAACATTTGTTTCTGTAATGAGTATTATTGGATTTGTATTTAGTTTCTTTATGCTTGCTATAACCGTATTTTTATCAGTATGTAAAACAGTTGGTAAAAAACTTGTTGTAAAGTCATTAAAACTTTTGCAAAAGATGAAAATCGTCAAAAATTATGATAAACAATATGAAAAAATAACAAAATACATAAGTGATTTTCAAGATGTCATGAAACAATATGCAAAATCACCTAAAGATTTTATTATAATGTTGTTTCTATGTTTAGCAAAATTGATTATTAATTATTCAATTCCTTTCTTTGTCGTAATGACATTTATGCCAGGTATCGAAGCAAATTTATATATAAGATTGATGGTTTTATCTGTATTGGTTGATTTATCAGCATCGTTCTTTCCAACACCAGGTGGTGCTGGTATAAGCGAGATTTCGTTTGCTTCTGCATTTGGTTCTATTGTAGGAGAGAATAATATTCTAGTATGGGTAATATTATTATGGAGATTTTTCTCTTATTATATTTATCTAATTAAAGGTGTTTTTGTATTATCTTATGACATTGCTTATGGAAATAGAAAATATAAATGGCAGGTCAAAAAAGAAAAACTTGTTGAAGAAAGTGCAGTATTTAAGCAAAATCAAATTGATAAATTTAGAAATGAGAGAGCAAAAAGAAGAAAAAATAAGCAAAAAAATATTGGAATAAAAGAATATTTATAATTTGTTTGCTAAAAATATTTATATGAAAATTAGTAAATCAAATTTTTGTTGGAAATTTACATGTGCTTGTCTTGTAATTTTGCTTGCATTATCTATTTATTTGGGAATATCAGGGTGGTATTTTAAAAATGATATTTCATATACAACAGATTTAAAACTTGGTGAAAATGTTCAGGTTGGAATAAAAAAGAATCAAGCAAATTCAATATCAATGAATTTAGATGGTTCTTTTTTAGCAGGTGAAAGATTACCTCAAGTTGTAAGTATAAAAAATTCTGAAACAGATTATGATTTATATGTGCGTGCAAAGGTATTCATTTATTCTGGGGATAATATTTTAATGGATATGGATATTGTCGAAACAATTAATTGGACATATAGCATAAATGACGGATATTATTATTTTAATGAATTATTACCAGCGAATAATAATGTGGCATTATGTTCTTATGTTATCGTTGGTGAAGATAGTATTCTTAATACAAAAACTAAATATATTGTAACTTTTTTAATTGAATCTTTAGATTCATCAGAAGATGTAGAACAAATTTGGGGAACAAATCCAATTCAAAATGTTTGACATTATTTATAAATAAATGTATATTTTAAATATAAAAAACAAGAAAAAAGGAGAAAATAATGGAAAATAAAGTTCCACCAGTTCCACCAAGAAGACCTTTTATTGCTAAAACGAATTCAGAAAATACATTTCAAAATAATACAATCACCAAAAATACCAATAATTTAAATATTAACAATACAGCAAGCAATAGTTCTGTAAATATAGAAAATCAAGGACAGAGTGAAGTAAAGAAAAAATTTGAATTGAATAGTCAAACAAAAGCATTTATTTTATTTTTTGCAGCATTTTTTTGTATTGCTGGGGCAGTGGCTTGTTTTGTTTTCTTGTTTATTTAAAATATAAATATATAAATAAAAGTAATTTTTAGACAAAAAAAATACAATCTAATTTTAAAAATTAGTTTATTTAAAGATAAACTTGGCAATCATTTTGATTATGAAAAGAATGATTGCTTTTTTATTTTGCACTATAATATTATTTTTAATAATATTTGCTAAAAGTGATAATTTTGAATTTATTAATGAATATGATAAATTGATTGTGATTTCAAAAAATTTGAATATTTCGCAAGATTATCAATTGAACGGCGACCAATATTATTATTCTTTTACTAAAGATGAAGGTAACGAATTTTTAGAAAAGGAGGCCAATAATTATGAGATTGACGGTTATGTCTTTTATTTTAATAATCTTTTCAATATTAATAAATTTAGCAAGTATGTTGATTTTTTATTAGATAAAAATACACAGATTGAAGGATATGAAATATATTATGGTTATTACTCTGGTTTTGAAGATTTTAGGTATATAAATAATAAAAAGATAAATTTTCAATTAGCACATCATAATGATGAATGGATCCTTGGATTTCCTGCTATATTGACAGGTTTTTAATTTTTTTAAATTTAATGTATAAAGTGAATTAAATCTGTCAATAAACTTGTCAGGAGGTAATATGGAAATAGGAAAGAAAAATGCATTTGTTGAATTTTTGAAAAAATACGGAATTTATTGTATTGTTGGACTTGTAATATTTGCTGTTGCTTTGACATTTACATTAGTGGCAACATTAGGAAATTCTGTTCAAACAGGTGGTGGGTCGCTTAACTTTAGATTGCCAATGGATAATGCCACAGTTATAAAAGATTTTTCTGATACAGAACTTCAAAACAATGAAACATTGAATCAATGGGAGGCTCACTTATCTGTTGATTTGACATCAGAAACTGGAGATGTATATTCTGTTCTTGATGGAACCGTTGCAAGCGTAGATTATTCATATAGTGATGGTTATACAATAACGATTAATCATTCAGATGGATTTACATCAATCTATTCCTCACTTGCTGAAGAAGTTCAGGTAAAAGAAGGTGATAAAGTAAGTGCTGGACAAAAAATAGGTAAAGCAGCAGAAACTGCATCAAGTGAATTAGATTTAGGGACTCATTTACATTTTACTTTACTTTTAAATGATGATCATGTAGATCCTAATAATTATTTAGATTTACAAGAAAAATAAGAAAATTAATCCAAACAAAAATTCAACTCCTAAAAATATACGATTTTTGAAATCGTATTTTTTTATTAAATAGTTTAAATATTATTTTATATAATTTATAAATTAATTTAAAATGTGTTTTTTTATTTACATATTTATTTTACTATGTTATAATAACAATCGGAGGTATATATGAATACTATTGATAAAGTAAAGAAAATAATTGCTGAACAGTTGTGCATCTCAACAGATGATATTTCTGATAACGCAAATGTAATAGAAGACTTGGGGGCTGATTCTTTAGATGTTGTAGAACTTCTCATGACATTTGAAGATGAGTTTAAAGTTTCAATTCCTGATTCTAAACTTGAAGAATTAAAAACTATCCCTCAAATAGTAAAGATAATAGATGAATACACAAAAAAATAATTATAAAGTTAAATATTTTTTATAATATATAAAATAATTTCGAGAATTTTAAATTTAAAAATAGAGAATATGTTTAAACATATTCTTTTTATTTCTATAAATTTTAGCATTATTTTGTATTAAATATATTAGAAGGTCCACAGCAAAATATGACAAATTTTGACATAAATCACTTTCATTTTTCATAAGTATATACAGTGGAGGCAAAATGAAAGAAGATTTAGTTGAAAGAGTTTTAAATATTGCAAATCATATTAATGAAACTCATGATACTATAAGAAAAACTGCCAAAATATATGGCTATAGTAAAAGCACAATCCATAATGATGTTTCAATTAAATTGAAAACAATTGATTTTGCATTATATCAAAGAACAAAAAAGATTTTAGATGAGAATTTTGCAGAAAAACATATACGGGGTGGTGCAGCAACCAAACAAAAGTATAAAAATCTAGAAAACGAAAAATATTATGAAGAGGAAAAAGAACAAGGTTGACCTTGTTCTTTTAATATTTTTTATATTTTATCTTTAGACATAAAGATTTCATTAATTTTTTTTGAAATAGTTTCGGTTACTAGGTTTCTTCCTGCTCCAAGATATTTTCTTAAATCAAATTCATTTGGATTTTCTTTTAAAATTTTTCTCACTTCGCTTGTCATTGAAAGTCTAACATCGGTGTCGGTGTTTATTTTTATAATATTATGTTTTGTTACAGCCTCTTGAAGAAGTTCTTTTGGTATTCCTATCGCATTTTTTAAAGACCCACCAAATTGATTAAATTTTTCAACAATTTGTGGTTCAATAGTTGAAGCACCATGTAAAACTAAAGGGAAGTTAGGAAGTTGTTCTTCAATTTTTTCAAGTATATCGAATTTTAATTCTTGTTTGCCTTTATATTTATATGCTCCATGACTTGTGCCGATTGCTACTGCAAGGGTATCAACTGAGGTTTTATCTACAAATTCTTTTGCTTTATTAGGGTCTGTGTAGATATGTTCGTTTACAGATACATTATCTTCAATACCTTTTATTTGTCCGAGTTCTCCTTCAACTAAAACATTATATTTATGTGCATATTCGCATACTTTTTTTGTTAATTTAATATTTTCTTCAAACGATAGACTGCTTCCATCTATCATAACACTATCAAATCCCAAGTCTACGGCATGTTTGCATATGTCAAAACTTTTTCCATGATCAAGATGAAGAAAAAGATATGGAAATTCTTTTTTAGCGGCATTTGCTAATGCAATTACATAATTATCTCCCATATAATTTAATGCACCTTCACTTACAGAAATAATTGCAGGCGAATTTTCTTTCATGCAAGCATTTACAATTCCTTGTAATGTTTCCATATTGTTAAAGTTAATAGCGCCTAAAGCAAAGCCTTCATTTAGTGCTTTAATTATGTAATATTTTAAATTATTTTTCATTTTTTTCTCCTATTTTAATTTTAACACATTTTTTATTTTAAGCAAACATATTGTTAGTATTGAGGTGAAAAATGAAAAAATTAGGATTATTTGCAATTATATTAATATGTCCATTATTATTTTTTGGCTGTCAAGGGAAAAGTGAACTTAAAGATAATTTCAGTGAAATAACAAAAATATATTATCAAGGTATTGATAAGAATAACGAAAATGTAAAATCATCTATAAGCATTGGTCAAAGAGAAAATCCTTATATTATTGATGGCATACATCAGTCTAATTGTGATTTTTCTTTATTTGTTGTAAATTTTAATCAAGTTTTTGATAATGATGAGTTGCAAGTAAAAATTATTATTAATGATCAAGAAAACACTCTCACTATGTATTATAATCCAGTAAATGGTTCTTATATGGCAGATTTAGGATATGCACTTAAAGAAGATGATAATATTAGTCTTTCTTATCAAGATTATAAAATTGATTATTCTAATATTAGCAAAGATTTTGAGGTTGATTATAACAAAGCCATTGATATTGCAAGTCAAACATTATCTAAAGATATTGAAGAAATTATTAATTCAAGTAACTTCCCAGGCGAATGTTATCTTAAAATTTTGACAAGACAAGATGGAAATTTTGATAAATTGTTTTGGTATTTTAATATAGTAACTCAAGATGGAAATGATTATGAAGTAGTTATCAGCGTTGAAGATGGCAATGATGAAATAACTAATTAAATACTTGCTTTTATAAGAATAAAACATTATACTATATGTATGGGGAAAATTACAGAAATAAAGAAAATACAAGAAAATGCAATAATTATATCTGTATGCACTAAAAAAGATGATAGTTTAGCACGAAAAACAGACGAGATAAATCGTCTGTGTTTTTCTGCTGATTTAAATATTGTTAAGAATTTTTATCAAATAATTAAGGATTTTAATAAATCTACAGTTATTGGCAGTGGCAAAGTAAAAGAAATAAAAGAGTATATATCAAATTGTGAAGAAATTATAGATGTTGTAGTAATTGATTATCCTTTAACAGGTTCGCAAATGAAAAATCTTGCAAGTGAGTTTGGTGTTAAGGTAATTGATAGGGTAGGACTTATAATTGATATCTTTGCAAAAGGTGCGAAGTCAAGAGAAGCAAAGTTGCAAGTTAAACTTGCACAAGATAAATATATTTTACCAAGATTATCTCAAATTCAGGGGACCAGTGGTCGTTTTGGTAGTGCCGGTGTTGGTATGCGTGGACCTGGAGAAACTAAACTAGAATTGAATAGACGTGTTCTTGAAAAAGAAATGGAAAGTTTAGAAAAACAAATTGAAAAAATTAAAGTTCAGAGACAGTCTACAAGAAAAGAACGATTGAATTCATCTATTCCTAAAATTGCTCTTGTTGGTTATACAAATGTTGGGAAATCTTCACTTTTAAATAGTTTAGTTAAAGAGAATATTTATGCAGATGATAAGTTTTTTGCAACACTTGACACTACATCAAGAAAATTTTATTTAGGTGATGGTAAATATGCGATAATTACAGATACTGTTGGTTTTATAAGCGATTTGCCACATCAACTTGTAGATGCTTTTTCATCTACTCTTGAAGAGGCTGTTGATGCTGATTTATTGTTGCATGTAGTCGATATATCTCTTGATAAAGAAGATGGTGGAAAGAAAGAGTATGAAGTTAATATGAAAATTACTAATGATTTATTAGATGAACTTGGTGCAACACAAAATAGAATAGTTGTATATAATAAAGCAGATTTAATAACAAAACCAATATTATTAAAAGAAAATGAAGTGCTAATATCAGCAAAAGATAAACGTGGAATAGAAATTTTAATAACTAAAATTAAAGAAAAATTAAATATTCTTGAAAAATGATAAATATTAATAAAATATTTTTGAAACTAATTAAAAAGGAACTTTACAATTTTTGTAAAGTTCCCTTTTTTGTTCAATTTAATATTTGTCAACTTTATTTTATATTTTTCTTATCTTTTTCATCTTTATGATATTGATTATAGACTTCATTTAATTTTTTAACTAAAAAATCAACATCGACTTCATGAACATTTGCGGCTTCTTCGACAGTCTCTTCAAGTCCTAAATGACAAAATATACAGTGCATACCAAATCCCATAAAAACTTCACCAAGCCTTTCATCAAGTCTAATAACGTCATCAATAATCATATCTTTTGTTATTTTATTTTCTGTTTTCATTCTTACTCCTATAAATTAATACCAAAATGATAGCATTAATTTAATCAAAAGTCAAAAAATATATATGAAAAACTGATTAAAAGTTGAAAAATTAGAAAAATAATGTCTAATTTTGTTATATTGGTATTTACTACGACATTAAGCATAGATTTATACCATGGAAAAGATAAGTGATTTTATTTCAAAAAAAGTTATTTCTTTAAGAGAAGGGGAAAGAATAGGATATATTCTTGATATAGTATATAATGAAAATTTCACAATGTGTGAAGGTTTTATTGTGGTTGACGAAGAAAGTGAAAATACATTTATGTTGTTTAAGAATGATATAAAAGCAACGGGTGAAGATTGTATAGTGATAGAAAGTGTAAATGTGCTTGATATTAATGTTATTAATACATCTCTTAATCCTATCGGTAAACCAGTTTATGATAAAAATGGTCTTATGCTTGGAGTTGTAAAAGATGTTATAATGTCGTCATTTCATATAAAAAAGATTATAACAAATAAATGTGAAATCCCATTAAGATATATTTGTAAAGTAGGCAGAGATTGTATTGTATATGGTAAAAAAACAAATTTAAAAGTTAAACCTAACTTTCATACTAATGGTAAAAAATTGCCAACTGTTTACATTGAAGACCAAATTGACAAAATTGATAGTGATAATGTAATCAAAATTAATAATGGAAATAAAAACTTTAACTATGACGCTATAAATCCAACAAAACCTATAAGGTTGTTTGCGAATACCAGTTCATTAATAGGTAAAGAAATTAAAACTGATATATTTGGATATAATCATGAAGTAATCATAAGAAAATATGAAAAAATAACTCAAAATGTAATAAATAAGGCAAAATTGCATAATAAATTAAATTTTTTAATATTTTACAGTGAATAAAAGCATTTTTATGCTTTTTTATTTTTTTATTTATTAATTATTAATTTAAAATATTATTTTTGTTACTTTTTAACCCGTAAAATAAAGAAATATTGAGTTTATTTAAGTTATAAACAAAAATTTAGACAAATAAATTTTCACTCGAGATATTTTTGTATTTTAATAAAATATAATTTATTTTATTATATTTGACTATAAATTTATTTTTACTAAAAGATAAAATATTGTAAAAACTCGTTTAATCGTTTGTATTTTTGATATATTTTGTAGTAAAATAAATTAGCGAGGTAAAAATGGTCAGAATAATTCCAAGAAGAACTAAAGTTAAACTTGAATTCGTAAGGGGAGTTACAGGAACAGACCTTATTATTGCAATTATTGCAATAGCAATCTTAATTGTTCTTGCAGCATCAAATTTCCCTGGACATATTTGGATAGCGTTGGTGTGGGCTATTTTAGGAATATCACTATTTTTTAAGATTGCAGATAGTGATAGGTTTTATGTTACAATGGGACATTTAGCAAGATTTTCTATGCAAAAAAAGAAATATGAAAAGAAACCCAAGAAAGGAAAAGCAAACATTAGAGATATTATTCCTTTTGAATCAATATATCAAGATAGATGTATTTCCTATGGGAATTATTATGCTGAAGTTCTTGAAATCAAACCTATATTATTTGACCTATTAAATGAATATAGCCAAAACAATGTAATTGATGTTGGTTTTGGTAATGCCCTTCGAAGACTTGATGAAAATCAAGTTTGTGAGATTGTAAAAATTAATAAAGCGATGGTCCTTGATAACTATGCTTATAATGAAAATAAAAAATATGACAGACTTCTTGACCAATTATATGAGCATCAAATGACACAAGAAGAAATAGATGCTAGAGCACCAATTTTTGAAGAAAGAGTTTCTTTTATCGAAAATAAAAATAGAACTGATAAAATATACAAAGATTATTTCTATCTTGTAGTTATGGGAAAGGATATTGAAGCACTTGAAAATACTGTAAACGGAATGGTATCTTCTCTTGCAACATCACTTACACCTGTTACAGCAAAAAGACTTGTAGGTCCAGAACTTGCAATTTTCTTAAGAGCAAATTATAACAGAGAGTTTAATGAAAGAGATCTTGAAAGTGTTCCTTTTTCAGAATTTGTTGATTGGGCAATTCCAGAAAAAATAAAGTTTTCTGCAGCAAAATACAACATTGATGGAAATAATTATAGAACATATGCAATTACAGAATATCCATTACAGGTAGGAAATGCATGGGGTGCATCATTCTTCTTACTCGACCGAACAAAAGTTGTTATGAAATTTAAAAAAGCACCTAAGTATGAATCAGAGAAAAAAATTGATAAAGCCATCATGGATATGGAAACTAAATTATATAAGACTGGTAAAAGTTCAACAAGAATTGAACTCCAAACACACCTTGAAACACTTCGTAATTTACTTGCAGAACTTAAAAATAGTAACCAACAATTGTATGATGTGAATACTTTTATTACTTGTGAAGATTCTGCCAGAAAAGATGTTAAGTCAGTATTGAAGCAAGAAGGCTTTAGATACACAGAATTATTCTCACGACAAATTGATGCTTTTATTAGCACTGGTATTTCTATGCGTGATAATATTAAAGAATTACAAAGAGGAATTCCTACATATACACTTGCTGGAGTGTTTCCATTCATTTCTTCAGAACTTCAAGATGATACAGGTTTCTATCTTGGAGATAACGAATATCCTGTATTTATTGATTTCTTTAAAAGAGATGCACAAAGAGTTAACTCAAATATGATGGTTATTGGTAAATCAGGATCAGGAAAGTCATTCTCAACAAAGACATTGCTTGCAAACTTTGCTGCTGATAATACAAAAATATTCATTGTCGACCCTGAAAAGGAATATGCTCCATTGTGTGATAAGTTACATGGAAAATTTATTGATGTTGGAACGTCTTTGCAAGGAATTATTAATCCTTTCAACGTTATCCGTGCTCTTGATAAAGAAGAAGATGAAGATGTTAAGACCGAAGATGGAGAAAAGGTTAAAGTTAAAAAAGTTAAAGTTGATGACTCGTTTAACCAGCACCTTCAATTCCTTGAACAATTTTTAAAGACAATTTTGCAAGGTATATCAAGTGATGCTTTTGAAATGATTAACTCACTTGTTCTTGATCTTTATAATAGATTTAATATAAATGAAAATACTGAACTTAAAAATTTAAAACCAGAAGATTATCCAACATTTGACGATTTATATAAATTACTTCAAGAAAGACTTCAAACTGCAAAAGAAGAATATGTATTAAATAACTTACGTGTTGCAGAAGCATATATTAGAAAATTTGCAAAGGGTGGAAGAAACTCAAACCTTTGGAATGGACCTACATCTATTGAAACAAATGAAAACTTTGTTTGCTTCAACTTCCAATCATTGTTTGCAGGGAATAATGATATGCTTACTTCAGCACAAATGTTATTGGTTTTCAAATATATTGAAAGTGAAGTTATAAATAATAAGGATTATAATGATTTACACAAAACAAATAGAAAAATTATTGTTGTTGTAGATGAGGCTCACTTGTTTATTAATCCTAAATTCCCAATCGCATTAAACTTCATGACATCAATGGCAAAACGTATTCGTAAGTATGGTGGAATGCAGATTGTTATTACACAAAATATTAATGACTTCGTTGGTTCAGAAGAAATTAAACGTCAATCAACAGCGATTATTAATGCTTGTCAATATTCAATTATTTTCTCGCTTGCACCTAATGATGTTAACGACCTTATTGAATTGTATAAGAACTCGGGTGGTATTAATAAAGAGGAAAGAAATAGAATTGTAAGTGCAAGTGTTGGTCAAGCGTTTATAATTACTTCGCCAACATCAAGAACAATGGTTCAGATAAATCCTTTACCTTATGTTAAATCAATTATTGAAAGCAAGCATTAAAATTTGTTGTAAAAGTGGACTTAAGATATTTTCAAAAATGAATTAAATAGTAAAGAGAAAAAATAGGGATAAAAAAGGAAGTTGAATATGACAAAATCTAAAAAATTAAGTATGTTTATATTTAGTTTGTTGCTTGTCTTTGCAAGCCTCCTTTTTGTTGCTTGTGGAGGTAAAGATTATTCAAATACAACTCTTACAAGTTCTGAAAGTTCAATTGAATTGTTTGTTGATGAACAAAAAAATGTTACATTCACAATAAATAATCCTGTTGATTCTATGAGTAAAGATTTGAATCTTACTTTTAGTAATCCTCAAGTTTGCAAAATTGAACAAACTGCTTCGCAAGAATATTCAACTACATATACAATAACAGGCTTAAAGGGTGGAAATACAATTTTAGATGTTTCTACTTTAGAGGGGGGTAAAAAGACCTCAATAAATATTAATGTTAAACAATATAGTGATAAATTAGAAGCCGCAGACAATTCTCTTTATGTGTCTGCATCTTCTAATTTAACACCATCATCTGCTGATTTCATATTTGAAAATAGTTCTACTGAAAGAGATTTAAACTTTTATTTTTATGGCAAAACTCAACAAAAAGGTAATTTAGTTCTTGAAGACGTAATTAAAGATAATAATTTCGTTAATGAATTCGTAAGTGTTGAGTTATTTTCTGTTCAAGAGAAAAATTTTCTTATATTCGAAGATATTAATGGTAAATTTTATACTTTAGATAAAGGTTCTATTGTTGCAGGGAGTAATAATGTTAAATATCAATTCATAGAAGTAGAAAAAACAGAAGAGGGATATGAATTTAATTTAGATAATGTAACTGCTGTTTCTGCAGGAGATGAATTTACATTTATTGCTAACTATCAAACTAATTCGGAAGAACAAGTTTATTGTGAAAGAAGTTTCTATGTTTTAGTTGATATAAATTCTGATAGCATTTCCCATGTTTATGGATATCAGGTAGAGGGAATGAATTTTGTCCCTGGAAGTGATACTTCTTATAAAATAGATGAATTAAGCGAAGGAAAAATTACTTTAATTCCAAACTATACATCGACAATTATGAATGGTCAATTAATAGGTGAAGTTGCTCGATTTAACACTATTTTTTTAGAAGTTACCATAGAAACAACAAATGACTTATTATTAATGAATGCTGATACAGAGAATGATAAAGTTGTAAATAGCACAATTCTTGGAAAAACTGTATCAAATGGATATACAACTTATTATATTCAAATTAACAGCAATACTGGAAGTGCTTCTTCAACGTATTATGATGTAACTTTTTATTACAAAGGCTTTGAAAATAGCAATGATGATAATGTTAATTTTACATATTCAATACCTGTTGATGTTCGAGTAATTCCAACAGGATTGTTGGTAAATAATGTTGATTTGAATGCTTATGATAAAGAATACACATTTTATAATAGTTACGCTGGTTCAAGTTATGGCTGGCAGGCTTTTCAATTTACGGTAACTCCAGGTGGGGCAGAATATGATTCTTTATTAATAGATTTAACAAATTCTGATCTTCAATTAAAATATAAAAATACCGTTTATACAAACCAAGTTGTTGAAATCACAGACCTTAAAGATACTGTTTATATTAAAGGTCTTGATGGGGCTGAAATTACAACAGAAATCAAAAAATTACCAATTCAACTTAATTTTAATATAATTCAAGAAGATTCAATGTCAACAGAAATTAAATATAAAATTGTTAAAGGAGCAACAGTTTTAGATTTTAAAACAGATGAATATAGAGAAAATATTTATCTTGATATAAATAACAAAGAACCAATCTCATTTAAAGATTTATATGCTGATGCTGAATTTTCTTCAATAGAATTTACTTTAGTAAATGGTATTGATGTTGCGTCTTTTAGTTACGACAAAAACGCACCATATTCTTTAGAGGGAATAGATTATTATCTTGATTTTTCAGTAACTCCTAAACAAAGAGGAACGGGCACATATAATGTAAGTTTGGATAATGGTAAACAAATATCTCTTACAATTACAGTGCTTGAATCATTAAATAAAGTTTTTGTTGAAAGCACAAATGAGCAAAGAATTATTAACAATACGGTAAACACACCTGCGACAGAAGATCAACCAGCATCTACATTATTTTATGTTTATAATAAAAATAATTCTGGATATTTTGATATTAAAGTGATTTCAAATGACGATGTGAATTCGACCGCTATTAATAGTGTTGAAACAAAATTGTCAAATCAACTTATTCAACTTGGGGAAGCGACAGATAACAATAAAAAGTTTAATGTTTATATTAGAGCAAATGGTTCTAGTCAAATTGAATTGGCTGTATATGGATATCAAGTTAAAAATTTTATAAGAAATGAGATTTTATTAACATATTATATTAATATTGTATCATATGATTTTATTGAAAATTTATATGTATATAAAACTCAAGATGGTATGGATACTTATCCAAGCAAGACAAATGCCGCCTATGGTTATGTTTATTCAAACACATCATTAACTGAAGCAAGAACATTGCAACTTGAAATTGCTGTAAAAAACCAAGATGCATATTTGTTCTCAAATCCATCAACTGGTGAATATATTGCAGATTCTTTTGGTATAGAATATTTGTATTGGGAATCTCCACAAACAAATGTTCCTATTTATAGAAATGGTATAAAAGTGGATAAAATGTATTTTTCTTCAACAGGAACAAATGTATATACACTTGGTAATTATGGAACATTTGATGCATCAAGTTTAACGTTTACTGCTTATAGTAATTTAAGTGATGAAGTGAATTTCTCTTTAATTGCACATGTGAGACAATATGGATATACATATTCATATACTGTAAACATAAGAATTTATTTGTATGAAGAAGTGGCAATGGTATCTTTGCAGAATTCTATAGTAGATAATACTATTGAATTTTCTGCAATTGAACGTGAAAAGACTTTAATTGCGTATGCTACAAACAGCACAACAGCCACTAATCCTGAAATAGTTGCAATTTTTGAAGGTGGTCAAATAACTGTTGATGAAAATACTTATACAATGTTTGATCCTTTTGATGAAGATGACTATATTGAAAGTGATGGAAAGTATCAAATATCATTAAAAGTAAATGAAGACTTTATAAAATATGCAGAAAATTATACTGGGGTAATGCAAGGTGTATTATATATAGTTGCTGCAGATTGGCTTGATGGAAGTGGGAATATTAAAAGCGAATATCAAGACCGTGTAAATATAGCAATTAATATTACATTTGCAAATGGAACAGAAAATAATAGATTTACTATTGATTCGGCAGAAGACTTACTTGCCATGAAAGATAATTTATCTGCACATTATCAATTAAAAACCACGGTAAATGTTTCTCTTATAAGTTCACAACTTCCACTTGGTGAATTGAAGGGATCAATTATCGGAACAAATGAATATGCAACAATTACTGGAATTAATATTACAACACCTTATGAAGAGATTATAAATGAATTCACAACCAATTATTATTATGGATTGTTTACAAAGATTGATGAGAATGCTTATATTAATTATATAACATTTGAAGGAGAATTTAATGTTGGAGATACTGCAGTTCGACATTCAAATTCTTATGTAGGTCTAGTTGCTGGTGTAAATAAAGGTAGTTTAGTAAATGTTGGAGTTACAATTAATACTTCAAGTATATATATTTCAAATGGAAATGTAGGTGGTTTAGTAGGAGCAAATGAGGGACTTATTTTGCAAGATTTTACCTTATTTGATTCAAATACGTCTACTACAAGAAGTAAAGATTTTGACCAATTTGTCAAAACTTCACAAGGAGTTACTAAAGAGTCTATTTATTCAGGATTAACCCCTAAAATAACCGTTTATATGAATGGTTTTATGAATGTGTATTATACAATTAATGATAACGATCAGAAAGTTTATACACGTATAGGTGGGGTTACTGGTTATAATAATGGAATAATTAGAAAGATAGATGTTGATAAAAATACATCTAGTTTAAAAGTAAATGGCTATACAAATTATATGGCTTATTCTTTGATTAAAGCAATTCCAGACAATACAGATGTTGTAAGTAGAAGTTATATAGGTGGACTAGTTGGTGAAAATGAAAATATTTCAGAAATAGATGTTGTTACTGGTGGTTTAATACAAGGTGGTTATAATACAATAAATGATGAAAATATTGTATTTACAAACTATAAAACTTATCAACAAATAGTAAATGGTTCTGAAGGTGATAAAGCAACTATTGATGGCGACTTTATCGCAGGAAATGGTATTGTTGTAGGTGGAGAAGTTTGGGGATATGGATATGTTGGTGGTGTAGTAGGATACATCAATTTTCTAGACTCAAGTGATTCATTTGCAGGGATAACAGCGAGAGCATTTATTCGTGGACAAAAAATGAATGATAATGTTTCAAATATTGCTGTTATAGCAAATATTCAAGCAAATAATGGTGTGAATTCAGCATTTGCGATACAATCAGTTGATGATGGTAAAACAGGTGAAGAAGCATCAATTGCAGTTCTTTATAATAATGATGTAAATGATGAAATTAACAGATATATGAAAGACACTGATGCTTTGGCATTTGGTCTTGGCTCAACAAATATTGATGTAATGAGTGATTTTGCAGGTGAAGAAAATCAGAAAGAATATGAAAATGTATTTTCTTATTTGATTTCAAGAGATAAAATGACTTTGGCAAAAGATGAAGATGCAGAAAATGCGTTAGATATAGAATATTCAAATAAATCTATTTATTATGGAGATATTGTTGTAGTTGCTTCTTCAAATGATGTAAAGAAAGTAATAGGACAAAATTTCTTTAATTTTGGTAATGAAGGCGATTTATCTTTGTCTGCAATGTTTAATAATAAAATGCAGAGTGATACAAATAGTGCGTATGAAATTTATTATATGTATTATTTCAAAGCAGGTAGCACTACAGGAGATACCGATATCTCTGACGCTCAATCAAATCTTGATAGTTATTTAAATAAAGTAAATGCATCTAATAAAACATTATATCCATTTAATGTAAATGGAGAAATGATTTTTACTTCTAAAAACCAAGATATATTAACTATTGATCAAAGTGGTAAAATTACAGTTAAGAAAACGGGACTTGCACAAATATCAGGTTCTAGTGTTCTTAACACAAATAATGCATTAACATTCTATATATATGTTGTAAATTATTTTAATTCAGAATCTACAATAGAAAACAATGATGAAAGGTCTTCTATTGTTTATCCTGTTGCATCAACATCTTCTGTGCCTCTAGACGATTCTACTATAGAGTTGCGTGGTAATAATAGTGCAACAATTTATGTAATGCCTAAATATGAATTAGAAATGCAAGTTTCTTCAAATTCAAATTTTGAATCTAACAGAAATGGAGAAGCAACTTTAAATGGCATTGTATTTAATCTTGCAGGTAATGATAATGTTTCTGCTGAAGTTATTGAAGAAACACAAAATATAGACATAAATGTTATAGGAACTTCTATAACTTTTAGAAAAAAATCTCATACTGCAGAAAATTATTATCCTTTAGAAATTAAACCAAGACTTGAATTATCTATTACAGAAGGAAATGAAAAAGTAGTTTATTATGCTTATGTAAATAAAACATTATCTCAAACAAAAGTAGATTATAGATATGGTGCTTTGAGTATGGATAATGTAAACTACAATGAAGTTACAATTCATACAAGTAAAATTGTAAAAGATGTTATAACAATTGAGTCAACAGATGGTGGGTTAGATCAAGAAAAGTTGCCAAAAGAAAAACCATTGTATTATATTGTTGATTTCAACAACCAAAATATTCAAGGTTCTGTTGATGGTTTTGAATATAAATACGATGAAAATGATCAATTATTTATAGTAAGTTTTGATTATGATCCTATATCATCATCATCAAATGAAAATGGTATATATTATCATAAGTATAATTTAAGTGTTTCTATAAACAGAAATTCAAGTGCATATCTTAACAGATATACAGAGAATATATATGGTGAATACATTTTAAATATACAAGCAAGTTCTAATTCTGGAGTTACAAAATCAATAAAAATAATATTTGAAAAGACAAATGTAACTTCTATTGTTGTTGATAATTATACAACTTTAACTGATGCAACAAATAATAGTGGATTATCATCAGTTTCAGAGTATGCATTCCCAGGAGTAAGTGGATTGCTTGCAATAACTGTTACACCTGAAGATAGTGATTTTGATTATATATTAGTTGAAAATGCAGATGAGAATTATAATCCAGGAAATGCTTCTGCCAATTTTGGTTTCCTTGCTAGAAAAAATTCAGAAAAATTAAGTGGAGATGAAAAACTTTTTGATAGAGAGAATATTTCGGGTTCATCAACTGCTAAAGGTATAAGGTTATCACTTGAAGATATTATAAATATTTATAATAAAACAGATAAAAGTGGTAATTTATATGAAAAATATAATGGTATTATTTATATTCAATATGATATGGGCTCTGAAAATGTAATTGATGAAAGTATATCTTCAATAAGAATTAGTTTAATAAAAGATGGTGAAGTTTCTTATAGTGTTGTTAAAAATTTAAAAATCAAATTACAAAATTTTGTAACAGTAGAAATTGATGGAAAAGATGGGCAATATAATCAAGATGGTTATTACGCAATATTTGAAGTAGCAAGGGGACTTAAATATAAGTTAAATATAAATAACTATGGTTTTGATATAAATAACGTTCAATTATCAATTCCTGATTCAAATTTAGGGACTATAGTTCAAGAAAATGGAGAGTATTATCTTCAAATAACAAAAGAAACTATAGATTATACAAATGATGACGCCTATACATTTGAAATTTTGATTTCAGCGACAGAACAAGAGGGTGAAGTTACAAGAAATGCAAGTAGCAAGACTAAAATTATAGTAAATGAATATGTCGTTAATTACAATGGAGGAGATGTTCAAAATCCAGATATAATCACAAATATGGGAGAAGGTATTGTTAATGTTCAAGTAGGAACACAGACAACCTTTGCAGTTGATATCTATGATTATATTGAATATGATGCGACAAATAATGAAGTTATTTCAAAGATAGATCAATTTATGCAAGAACTTTCTCAAAAAGGCAAGTGGACATCTTATACAAACTTAATTTCCGATCTTCAACCTGATTATGGTGCTGCAGACGATGAAAATGAATTCCCAAGTAATGGAAGAAAAAAATATGATCTTGGCTTTAATAAAGATCAAGAGGCTTATGAGGGAAGTAATTATTACTATAATTATGAAGGATTAAATGTTTTGCCTTCTAAAACACATAACCCTACAGATTATTTCTATTATTTCGTTTATGAAGGTGGTTTTAAAAAGGAAAATGGTGTTTATACATATTCTGAACCTAATGAAGAGCAAGGTCAATCTAACATTATTAAGACTAAATTTACTTTAAATGTTTATACATCAAGCAGTGAAGATAGCCCAATTCCTGTTTATGATTATAAAGATTTTATAGGTATGCAAGAAGGTGGTTATTATATTCTATTAAATGATATAACTCTTCCAAATACTACAAATGACGATGGTTCAATTACAGCATTTACACCTTTAAATGGTAATTTTGCTTCGTTTGATGGGAATGGACATACAATAAATCTTGCAGGAACTTATGATATGGGTTCATTGTCAACTTTTGGTATATTCAGTTCATTAAATAGTGGATCTATAATTAAAAATCTTAATGTAAATTATACATCTGCAAATGATGGTTCAGATATGAACACAGACCCAAATGATAAAACATATGATTTATTTGGCTTAAAAACTGTTAAATTTATTACTACTGCAAGTTCATTTACTTTCGGTGGCATTGTTGCAAACAATTCAGGTATAATAACAAATTGTCATGTTTATACAGATGATAGCATAAGCGAATATTATATTACTGTTAAAGCAGATAGTGCATTAGATTCTACAAGTTATATTGGTGGACTAGTTGGAAATAATGGTGGTTATATAACAAACAGCACTGTATCTATTAATGTTAAATCCCCATTCAATACAGCAGGTGTTGTTGCTTTGAATTCAGGAAAAGTTTCTGGTTGCTATTTTAAAGAAGGAAAACTTATTAATAACTCTCAATTTGATCAACATGTTGCAGGATTTGCAATTACTAATTCTGAAAGTGCACAAATTTTAACAAGTTTCGTTTCAGGTGCTCAGTCTAATTTAAGTATTTATAGTCAAGATTCAAATAGTTATATAAGTTCAACACTTGCATCTGCAGGATTTGTATATCAAAATAGTGGAACTATAAGTGATTGCTATACAGATATAGATTTAAGTAAAACAACTTCTGATATGGCTGGATTTGTATTCTATAATGGTGGCAATATTGAAAACTCATTCTCATTGTCAGTGTTGCGTAATAATGTAACTGCTTCTGCAGGTTTCGCTCGATATAATAATTTAGAGGGAACTAATGGAACGTTTGCAAATTGTTATTATTTCTATAATGAACAAAGAGGTTCAACTTCTGCAGGTTCAAACCAAACCTTAGATGAAGATGGATTCATTGTTGGGCAAGGAAATATTAATACTTCGCTTGTTCAAGTTACTTATGAAGGAATTGATAGATTAAATGCAGGTGGATTTGGTAATTTAGAAGAAAATTTTGAAAGTTATTCTTATCAATCAAATATGGGCACAAATGCAGTATGGTTCTTCTCTAATGGCAATACATCTTCAACTTATGTAGATTATATTCCAACTACAGATAAAGTTACTATAGAAGGAGAAGATGGGCAAACTCAGACTAATACTATTTATAGAACGGAAAACAAGATATTTGGATTAAATAGACTTGAACTTATAAATCCGAATATAGCAGCCCTTTCAATTAAAAACTTTAGTTATTCAGAAGTTGATGATATAACTGGAGATACTGTTTATTATTATGTTGATGATTCTTCAGCACCTAATCGTGGTTCTATTCATAATCCTAGATTGATTTATAATGCATCAACTATGGAAAGCGAAATTTTGGAACAAACTTCAAGTGCTGGATTGAATATAACAAATTATAGAATCATCAGCGATATTAATTACAATGACTTTGAGGGATTATCTCAATTATATACTGTTACTTTCGCAGGAATTTTAGAAGGTAATGGTATGGAAATTTCTTCAATTACTATGGCTACGATGGAGAAAATGCAAAAGGCTGGCTTATTCGGTCAAATAGGATATTCTGCAAGTAAAACTGGAACTGTAAAAAATCTGACTATAATTCCAAAACAAGTTGCATTTACAAATACTAATAATGTAGGTGTTCTTGCAGGAGTATTGAAATACGGTTCTGTTTATGATGTATCTGTAAAAATAAGTGATAGCAGTGAAACAACAACAGTATCAGGAATGAACTTTGTAGGTGGTATTATAGGTAAAGCCATAACATCTTATACAATTAAAGATGTTTATAGTTCAATAAATGTATCAGCAAGTTATTCTCCTCAGTCTGATTCAAGTTATGATGAAACATTCTCTGCAGATAATAGTTTTTCTTATGCTGGAAGCATAGCAGGCTTCTTGGGCACAGGAACACTTTATAATGCTCATGTTGATTCAGTAACATCAGTAATGGGAGGTCGAGCAGGCCTTGCTTATGGTGGACTTGGAAGAGGTGCAAAAATTAATTATACATATGTAGATGTCGCTTCAGGTGCATCAATAAAGGCTTATCAATATGGTGGATATATTACTGGAGAAACTGCAGGAACATTAAAATATTCTTATGTTTCAAGCAATTCATCAACTGAATCTTCTTTCTCGGTTGTCCCAAAAGCAGCAATGGGTGTTGGTGGAATTTCTGGACTTATGCTTGGTGGAACAATAGATAATGCAGTTATGTATCAAGATTTTAGAGTTGTAGGAATAAATTCAAATAATACAGCAATTAGATATGTAGGTGGAATTGTAGGTATTGTATCTGCTTCAACTAGTTTAACATCTACAATTAAAAATTGTATTATTGATTCGGATATAACATCTTCTGCTATAGTAGGTGGTGCAGTTGGTCAGGTATCATCTGCCGCAAGACTTGATTGTATTGCAGTAAAATCAACTTCTCTTTCTGTTCAAGGACAGATAGCAGACCCTGTTTTAGGTGGAATTGTTGGAAAGGTAGAAAACAGAAGAAATGCATCTGTTTCTATGAGCAATAGTTATTGCCTTGCAGACTTAAATGTTGATACAAGCACATCTGGAATAAAATCTACAGCAAGCATAGGGGGACTTATTGGAAGCAGTGAAGAAAGATTGCCAGAACTCTATTATTGCTATACAACTTCAAAAATTACTGCAAATGTTTATGATTCACGTGCGTTAGATAAGACTCAAGATTTTGAAAATTACTTAAAAAAGGGTGAGTCTGACGATACAAGCCTTCCTGAAGGTTATAATTTTGCTACCTTTACTTATGACACGCATAACGACAAAGATTATAATAATGTATATTATTTTGGATATTCAGTATCTGGTGATCAAAATTCTATTTCAGGTGGTAGTGATGCTGAGGGTAATGAAGTTTATCCAACTGGAACAATCTCTCACTCACCATTTGTTGAATTTACAACAAAAGTTAAGAGCACTGCTATAGGAGTTACTGTAAATAATTATGGTGAAAGTTCTGTAAATTTCTATAATAGTAAATTTACAGTAGCAAATAATACTGATAAAACAGCATTAAATGAATTGTTTGGAATCGATTACGATTATAAGATAACAGATAATATGTTTATTGACAATCTTCGTCGTGGAATTAAAGGTAATGAAACATATTATAAGGGAACAATAAATGAAAAAGATTTAGAATTTAATGTAACAAGTGATGATAAAACAAAGTTTGAAGAAATTATTTCATCAGGAGATACTAATTATTCGTCAGATTTGTTTATAAATTCGAACAGTGGCTTTGTTGAATATGAGTTTGAAGATGATAATAATGTTAAGATAACTGCAACCTATAATAATGGCACATTCAATTTAAATGGAGAGTTGTATACTTATGGGGAAAAATTAAGTGATGGTAGTGTAAGATTAATAAAATCATCACCTACTGGAGAGAGCATTACCAAAACATTTAAATCTTCAACCATTACTTTTACGATAGACACAAAAGATACAAGTAAACTTGTTCAGACGACTGAACTTAGAAATTCTGCTGGAGAAGATTATAAACATTATATGGATGAAATAAAAGGTCAAGTATATGAGATTTTAGAAAATTTAAATACTGGGGCAAAATATGCGAAAGTTGGTGATGTTTATAAATCTGTTATAGGAACAGGTGAGACGGAAGAAATTCAAAGCACAGAATTAAAAGATGTTCCTACTCAAACAATATGGGTTATAAATGCTAATGGTTTTTCTACTTTATATTTTGAAAGCCAACTCGATTGGTTGAATAGAAAATAAAAGGCTTATAAAGCCTTTTATTTTATTTAACTTTAAATTTTATAGTTTATTAATAGAAAATATGGAAATAATGAAAATTAGATATGATTATTATAAAAAAATATATATTTTTACAAAAAATTATGTTTAAATTATTGACAGTTTTTCATGCTTTTGTTATAATTAATAAGACTATAATCAGCAGTGGAAAAGAATAATACAATTTTTTAACTTAAAAGAAAGGGGATATTATGGCATTTTTTGTGCCATAAGTCCTTTTTTGCTTTATTTAAAAATTGTATAAATTAGTAAAATTCCATGACGTGGTCATAAAAACTTAATTTTATAGTAAATTAAGAAATTCAATTCAGTTAAATTAAAGAAGGAGAGTTAAATGTCTGTTAACGTAAAGAAAATTAAACAAGGAAAAACAGAAAGATATACTTTCGGTCATTGTGATGAACTTATTGGAGTTCCACCACTTCTTGAAATTCAAAAGAAATCTTACAATGATTTTTTAACTAAAGGGATTAAAAAAGTTCTTGATGAATTCTTCCCTTTAACTGATTATTCTGGAAAAGCAAAATTATATATCACAGAAATTTTGCCTTTTGCAGAACCAAAATATGATATAAAAGAATGTAAGCGTCGTGGAGCAACATATTCTTCGCCTTTAAAAGTAAAGGCTCGTTTTGTCGTTGAAGAAACTGGACAAGCAGTTGAACAAGAAGTTTTTATGGGTGATGTCCCAATGATGACTGAACAAGGTTCATTTATTTACAATGGAATAGAAAGGGTTGTTATTAATCAAATTGTTCGTGCACCTAGTGTTTATATGGCAAGAGAAAAAGATAATAATGCAACTTTGAGAGCACAAGTTATTCCAGTTCATGGAACTTGGATTGAAATTGAACAAGGTGCAAATGAGAATTTAAAAATTGTTCTTGAGAGAAAAAATAAGATAAGTTTAGGTTTATTCTTAAAATGCTTTGGTTTTACTAATGAAGAAATCTTAAAACTTTTTGGAAATAATCACTATATCAAAAATGTTCTTGATAGAGAAACTCAAGTAACACAAGAAGAAGCACTTATTGAATTCTCAAGGAAAACAAGACCTTCTGATGTTCCATCTGCTGAAAGCACAAGAAGTTATTTGAATGTATCTTTCTTTACAGATGCTTATTACAACTTATCAAGAGTTGGAAGATATAAATTTAATAAAAAACTTGGTTTAAAAGAAAGATTACCTGGTCTTATTAATGCCGATGACATTATTAAAGATGATGAATTACTTGCAAGAGCAGGTGAAGAATTTACTAAAGAAAGTGCAGCAAAAGTTCAAAATGCAGGTGTAAATGAAGTTTGGGTTCAAATTAATGGTAAACGTCATTTAATGAGAGGAAATAATAGAGTTACATTATCAGAAGTATTCCCTTGCAATCAAGAAGAACTTGGAATTTTTGAAGATGTTTATTATCCTGTTTTAATGCAAATTTTGAAAGATAATAAGACAAAAGAAAAGAGAATAGAGGCTATTAAAAATAGTGCAAAGGATCTTGTTATTACTACTCTTACTATGGATGACATTTTGGCAACAATTTCTTGTTATCTTGATGTGTTAGAAGGAATAGGGACTATTGATAAAATTGAACACCTTTCTAATAAACGTGTTGCAACAGTTGGCGAACTTACTTGCAATGCTTTTAGAAGTGGGGTTACAAAACTATCAGTAAATGTTAAAGAAACATTACAAGGACGTGAATTTGTTGAAGTTACACCTTCTCAAATTATGAATCCTAAAGCAGTAAATAAAGCATTAAGAGATTTCTTCTCTCAATCTCAATTATCTCAAATTATGGATCAAAAGAATCCTCTTTCAGGAATCACACAAAAACGTCGTGTTTCTGCTATTGGACCTGGAGGTATTAAAAAGGAGAGAGCCGATCCTGAAATTCGTGATATTCACTTTACACATTATGGAAGAATTTGTCCTGCTGAAACACCAGAAGGTCAATCAATCGGACTTATTAATACTCTTGCTGCATATACAAGAGTTAATGATTATGGATTCCTTGAAACTCCTTATAGAGTTGTAAATAAGGAAAAGGGTGTAGTAACTAAAGATATAGTCTATAAAATGGCAGATGTTGAAAATGAAAGTTATATTGCTCAGGCTATTGAACCATTAGATGAAGAAGGACATTTTGTAAATAAAAGAATTATGTGTAGACATGGTTCAGTTATTGAAGAAGTTCCTGCAAGTAAAGTAGATTATATGGATGTTTCTCCAAGACAAATGATTTCTGTTGCAACAAGTTTGATTCCATTTGTTGGACATATTGAAGGAAACCGTGCCTTGATGGGAGCGAACATGCAACGTCAAGCAGTTCCAGTTCTTCGCCCAGAAGCACCTATCGTTGGAACTGGTATGGAAGCCGTTTCTGCTCATGATAGTGGTTGTGTTATTCTTGCAAAACGTGCAGGAACAGTAAGTTATGTATCTGCAGATGAGATAAGAGTTCTGACTGAAAAAGGTGATGAAGATATTTATGCACTTACAAAATTTGCAAAAGCAAATGATGATGTTTGTTTCAATCAACGTCCATGTGTAGTAAAGGGTGAAAAAGTTGCTGAAGGAGATGTTCTTACAGACGGATATTCAACCGATCATGGAGAACTTGCTGTTGGTAAAAATGTTCTTATCGGGTATATGAACTGGGAAGGACAAAACTTCGAAGATGCTATTCTTATTAACGAAAGACTTGTAAAGGAAGATGTTTATACATCAATTACACTTTATGATCATGAAATAAAATGCAGAACAACAAAACTTGGTGATGAAGTAATCACTAGAGATATTCCAAATCTTGGTGAAGATGCACTTAAAGACCTTGATGAAAATGGTATTATTAGAATTGGTGCAGAAGTTCATCCAAATGATATTTTGGTTGGAAAGGTTACACCTAAAGGTGAAACTGATCTTACACCTGAAGAGCGTTTGTTGAGAGCAATATTTGGAGATAAAGCACGTGATGTTAGGGATACATCTCTTCGTGTTCAACATGGAAAAGGTGGCGTTGTTGTAGATGTTCAAGTATTCTCTAAAAAGAATAAAGATGACCTTGAACCAGGCGTTACAATGATGGTTAAAGTTACTGTTGCTCAAAAACGTAAACTTTCTGTCGGAGATAAAATGGCAGGAAGATATGGAAATAAAGGAGTTGTTTCTATCGTATTGCCAGAAGCAGATATGCCATTTATGGCAAATGGTAAACCTCTTGATATTGTATTAAGCCCACTTGGTATTCCATCACGTATGAATATTGGTCAAGTTATGGAAGTTCACCTTGGTCTTGTTGCTAAAACACTTGGTTGGAAAGTTGCTACACCAGCATTTGATGGTGCATCAACAGAAGATATTAAAGAACTTTTAGTTGAAAATAATTTTAGACCAGATGGTAAAGTTCAATTATATGATGGAAGAACTGGAGAACCTTTTGATAACTTATCAACTGTAGGTTATAAATATATGCTTAAACTTGAACACATGGTTGATTCAAAAATTCACGCACGTTCTATTGGACCTTATGCACTTATTACTCAACAACCTCTTGGTGGTAAGTCATTATTTGGTGGTCAACGTTTTGGTGAAATGGAAGTTTGGGCACTTGAAGCATATGGTGCAAGTCATATTTTACAAGAAATGCTTACAGTAAAATCAGATGATTTAAATGGTCGTCTTAAAACTTATGAATCTATTATTAAAGGATTACCTATTGCAGAGCCAGGTATTCCAGAGTCATTCAAAGTTCTTGTAAAAGAATTACAAGCACTTGGACTTGATGTTAAAATCTTGACTGAAGGCAATAAAGAAATTTCTCTTAATGAATTAAGTCAAGATGAGCAAGATCAAACATCAACAATTGCTCAAGATACTGAAAAGGACCTTGAGGAAGGGATATTTGATTTTGATGAACACAATATTAATGAAACTCAACTTTCTTCTCAAGAAGAAGACGATAAAGAACTTCATGAAGTCTTTGAAGAAAGCACAAAAAATGATAATCTTGATAATCTCGATATCTTTGATGATTTCGGAGACTTTGATGAATAATTTAGAAAAGGGGATTTGATATGTTTGAATTAAACAACTTTGATTCCATTCAAATTGGAATTGCTTCACCTGAGAAAATAAGAGAATGGTCTCATGGTGAAGTTACAAAACCTGAAACTATCAATTACAGAACACAAAAACCAGAGAAAGACGGACTTTTCTGTGAGAAGATTTTTGGACCAAGAAAAGACTGGGAATGTCAATGTGGAAGATATAAAAGAGTTCGTTATAAAGGTGTAGTTTGTGATAAATGTGGTGTTGAGGTTACTAGAGCAAAAGTTCGTCGTGAAAGAATGGGACATATCGAACTTGCAGCACCTTGCACACATATTTGGTTTTTTAGAAATGTTCCTTCAAAAATAGGAACACTTCTAGAACTTACGCCAAAAGTTCTTGAACAAATTGTTTACTATGTTTGCTACGTTGTTTTGGATCCAAAGAGAACAGACCTTGCATATAAACAAGTCATAACAGATAAAGAATATCATGATGCTATAGAAAAATATGGTTATGATGCTTTTGAAGTTGGAATGGGTGCAGAGGCAATTAAGAGATTGCTTGGAGATGTTGATCTTGAAAAAGAAGCAAAATCGCTCAAAGAAGCACTTGTAACATTGAAAGGTCAAAGAAGAATTAAGGCAATGAAAAAACTTGATGTCGTTGAATCATTTATAAAGAGTGGAAATAACCCAACTTGGATGGTTCTAGATGTTATTCCTGTTCTTCCTCCAGACCTACGTCCAATGGTTCCACTTGATGGTGGTAGATATGCAACAAGTGATTTAAATGATCTTTATAGACGTGTTATTAACAGAAATAATCGTTTGAAAAAATTGATGGAACTTGGAGCACCTGATGTAATTGTTCGTAACGAAAAGAGAATGCTTCAAGAAGCAGTTGATAACCTTATTGATAATGGTAAACGTGGTAAAGCAGTTCAAAGTTCAAAACAAAGAGATTTGAAATCTTTGACAGCAATGCTAGGAGGGAAACAAGGTCGTTTTAGACTTAACCTTTTAGGTAAACGTGTTGATTATTCAGGTCGTTCAGTTATTGTAGTTGGTCCTGAACTTAAGATGTATCAATGTGGTCTTCCAAAAGAAATGGCACTTGAACTTTTCAAACCATTTATAATGAATAGACTTGTTGATTTGAATAAATCACACAATATTAAAGCGGCTAAGAGAATGATAGAAAAAGAAAAGCCAGTTGTATGGGATATCTTGGCAGAAGTAATTAAAGATCATCCAGTATTCTTAAACCGTGCTCCAACTCTTCATAGACTATCAGTCCAAGCCTTTGAACCTGTTCTTGTAGAAGGTAGGGCAATTAAGTTACATCCTGCTGTATGTGGTGCTTTCAACGCAGACTTCGATGGAGACCAAATGTCTGTTCACGTTCCACTTTCACTTGATGCAAGAACTGAGGCAAGAACATTAATGCTTGCTTCAAATAATATTTTAAAATTGTCAGATGGTGAACCTATTGTTACTCCATCACAAGATATAGTATTAGGCTGTGCATACATGACACTAATTAAGCCTGGTGCTTTAGGAGAAGGAAACATTTATGCTTCAAAAGAAGAAGCAATAATTGCATATCTTACACAAAATCTTCACATTCAAGCAAAAATCAAAGTTCGATTAGAAAAAGAAGTTGATGGCAAAAAATATTCTAAAGTTATAGAAACAACTGTTGGTAGATTGTTATTTAATGAACAAATTCCACAAGATTTAGGATTTGTTGATAGAAGCATTCCTGAAAATATTTGCGAACTTGAATTTAATAGAGAAATCGGGAAGAAAGATCTTGGAAAAATTCTTGCAAGAGCATACGATGTTCATGGAACAACAGAATGTGCTAAACTTGTTGATAGAATTAAAGCGACTGGTTATAAATACTCAACTTTAGGTGCATTGACAGTAAATGTATTTGATATTGTAGAACCAAAAGAAAAACAACAAATTATAAATGAAACAGAGCAAAAAGTTCTTGAAAATGAAAAACTATTTAAACGTGGTCTTATCACTTTTGATGAAAAAATAAGAAATAATATTCAATATTGGACAGATGCTAAGGCTCAAGTTGAAAAAGTTTTGTTTGAAGGAATGGATGATCTTAATCCATTTAAGATTATGTGCGTATCTGGTGCTCGTGGTTCTAAAGACCAATTAAACTCACTTTGTGGAATGGTAGGACTTAAGACTACTGCTTCTGGTGAAAAAATTGATGTTCCTATTAAGTCATCATTTGTTAAAGGTTTAAGCCCAATAGAATTCTTCTTATCTGCACGTGGTATTAGAAAGGGTCTTACAGATACAGCCCTTAAGACAGCCGACTCAGGTTATTTAACTCGTCGTTTGGTTGATATCTCACAAGATGTTGTTGTTACAACAGAAGATTGTTTTGCAGATGCTGGTGAAAAAATTAAAGGTGTTTGGGTTTCTGACCTTGTTGTTGATGGAGTTGTTTTTGAAACACTCGCTGAAAGAATCTATGGTAGAGTTGCAGTAGATGATATAGTTAATCCAGAAAATGGAGAAATTATTGTAAAATCTAATGATATGATTACTAAAGAGCAAGCAGATAAAATTGCAGAAGTTGGAATAAAGAAAGTTCAAATTAGAACATTATTCACTTGTAAGTGTAAACATGGTGTTTGTGCAAAATGTTATGGAAGAGATTTGTCAAATAAAAATATGGTTACAGTTGGTGAAGCAGTTGGTATTATTGCTGCTCAATCAATTGGTGAACCAGGAACACAACTTACTATGAGAACTTTCCACTCTGGTGGTGTTGCTTCTGCTCTTGATATTACACAAGGTCTTCCTCGTGTTGAAGAAATTTTTGAAGCAAGAAAGCCAAAAGGCGAAGCACTTCTATCTGAAGTTGCGGGAAAACTTACAATTAAACAAGATGCTAAATACTATTACTTTACTGTTGCTTCTAGAGAAGGTGATATTGAATATGAAGCAAAAAAACCTGTAGTATTAATGGTTAAGAATGGTGAAACGGTTGAACCAGGAACACAATTAACTGCTGGTGCAATTAATCCATCAGATTTACTTAGAATGAAAGGTGTTAAAGGTCTTCAAGAATATCTTTTAAGCCAAGTTGTTTCAACTTATAGAGGTCAAGATGTTAAAGTTAATGATAAGCATGTTGAAATAATTATTAGACAAATGCTTAAAAAAGTTAAAGTAGAATCTGCTGGAGATACTTCTCTTCTTCCAGGAGAAATAATTGACGTTTATAGATGTGATGAAGAAAATGAAAAAATTCTTCAAGAAGGTGGTGTTCCTGCTACTGTAAAGAGAATTTTATTAGGTATTACTAAAGCATCATTATCTACTGAAAGTTTCTTATCTGCTGCTTCATTCCAAGAGACATCAAGAACATTGACAGATGCAGCCGTTAAAGGAAAGGTTGATAACCTTCTAGGACTTAAAGAGAATGTAATTATTGGAAAACTAATTCCAGCAGGAACTGGATTAAAGAAATATCGTTCAGTTATGCCTGTTGTTGTAAAAGATGAAACTGGAAGTGATGAAAGTCATGATAATTTAACTGTAGATGTTGATTCATTGGCAGAATAGAATAAAAAACAATATGATAAATAAATCATATTGTTTTTTTTTAGTATTAATGGAATAAACATTGTTTTTATTTTTAGAAATGATATAATAATATTTAGGAGAAAATATGAAAAAATCTATAAATGCATATTTTTGTAAAGAAATTGATTCTAAAGAAAAAATAAAAGCAATTAAAAATGCAGGATATGATGAATTTTTTGTTGGAATATATAAAGAGAAAGAAACACTTTCATGGAAAGATCAAATAGAATATGGAACGAAGTTAGGTTTGAGATGTTCAATGATTCATTGTTATTATAAAGAACATAACTTAAATAATTTTTGGTTAAATAATTCGTTAGGAGAAGAAGTTACAAATTCTTATTTAAAACAATTAGAAGATTGCCATGAATATACAAAGAATTTTGTTGTCCATTTAAACGGAAGTAAAGAAAGTGTAGTTTCAGAAATTGGTCTTGAAAGAATAAAAAAACTTTTGAAAGTATGTGAAAAATATGATGTAAATTTATGCATAGAAAATTTGTATTCTGAAATAGAAATCCCTTATATATTTGAGAATATACATCATAGGAATTTAAAAATTTGTTTGGATTATGGTCATAGAAATTTTTTAACACCTAATTTTGATATTATGAAAGAATATGGAAAATTCGTTTCAGTTTTACATATTCATGATAATTATGGAGAAACAGATGAACATTTGCCAATATATAAAGGTAATATTGATTGGAATTATGTCGATGCAGGGCTTAGAGATAAAATAGATATTGTTTTAAGTAGTGAAATAAAATTAAAACAACCAGAGATGTATAAAGATATATTAAAAGAAAATTTGAAAGGTTTAAATTTTTTGGAAAAATTGATATTAAATAGTGAGAAAGATAATGATTTTAAAAGAGAAAAAATTCAAAAAATATAGTGTTATAATAGAAGATGATGAAAATTATATAACAATAAAAATTGTTGCAAATAATATAAATTCTGATGAGATAGGAAGTATTAGTTTTAAATTTAATTATCAAAATCGAAGTGTATGGATTTATAAAATTGAAATAAAAAAAGAATTTCAATCTCAAGAATTTGGGGATATGTTGATAGAAATTTTTGAGGCATATTGCCAAGGCAAGAGGTTTTTTCAAATAGAAGGTAAATTTTATCCTGAAAATGATCATGCTAAACCTTTTTATGAAAAACATGGATATCAAATAGATAAAGAATATTATGACACTTTTATAAGTAAAAATATAGAGATGAAAAATGAAATATTACAAAAAGATTTTTCTTTTTGATATTTATTTACTTTACAATTTCGACAATTTTTGTTAATATTTCAACGTGAATAAAAAAGTTTCGACAATTATATTATCATGTATTTTATTGTTAATAAGCATAATCTTATTAATAGTCTTTTTAGTTATTCCAAATAATGTCAGTGATGCTGTAAAACCACTAACAATATATTCACAAGATTATAATATAGTTGTAGGAGATAAAATTGAAAATTTTTATGATGTATCAAAAAATGATGCTGTTATTTCTTTTGAAGTTGAAAATAAAAATATCATAAAAATTGAAGGAACGAATTTAATAGCAGAAAATCCTGGTCATACAAAAATTATTATAAAAGCCAGCAATGTTGATGAATATACTCAAACAACAATTGAAATTAATGTTTATTTACCAGATTATTCATTAAAAATTAATCCAGTATTTAATTGCAACTATTTAGGGAATAATTTATATTGTCATGGCGAAATATGTCAATTTCAAATAGAAATAGTTGATAAAAATAATAATGTTATGCCAGAGGTAAATTTAAAAGTAGAGTGTGAAAAAGGTTATTTATATCAAGAATTTTTAAATTGGACTTTAATAATAAATGAACCTTGCAAAATGGTAATTTATGTTTTGGATATTAATTATCAATTTAACTTAAATGTAATTATTTAATTTAGATGGAATGTTTTGATTTTTTTATTTGAAAATTAAAACTTTTACTATAATGAAAAGAAAATAAAAATAATATGTATTTCCTGATGTAAGGCAATTAAAAGAATTAATCCATTGTGATATTTTTCATATGTTGATTATAACATATTGATGTAATTGAACAAAGCAATATAATATATTATATTTTGAATATATTTTTAATTTAACCTGTTGTTAAAATAAAAAAAGATACTATAAATAGTATCTATTTTGGTAGCCTCTAGGGGAATCGAACCCCTGATTCCGCCGTGAGAGGGCGGCGTCTTAGCCGCTTGACCAAGAGGCCTTTAAATAAGCATTTTCATTTTATCAAATTTTTAATGAAAAAGCAAGTATTTTTTATATTTCATTTTATTATTTTGATTTTAATAAAAATATGATTATAATAATATAAATAAAAAATTTATTTATATGGGTGAAAAAGAGTGTTTAAAAGAAAAATTAAAGTAGGAATTGCTTTTGGAGGGGGTGGAACAAGAGGTTTTTCACATCTTGGAGCAATTAAAGCATTTGAAGAATTTGGTATAAAATTTGATTATGTTGCAGGAACGAGTGCAGGCAGTCTTGTAGGTGCTTTTTATGCTGCTGGATATACATTTAAACAAATGTATGATATAATCAAAAATATAAAAGAAAAAAATATACGAAAAAATATTATTCCTTTTACCCCTTCAAAAATTGATGGTGTTGGAGATATTATAAAAAATAATTTAGGTGATATAAATATAGAAGATTTAAAAATTCCTTTTTCAGCAGTTGCTGTTGATATTAAATCAACAAAAGAAATGTGTATTTCTAAAGGAAATTTAGCAAAGGCTGTTATGGGAAGTTGTGCAGTTCCCGGAGTATTTCAACCAGTGATTTTTGATGATATGATATTATGCGATGGTGGTCTTCAAAATACTATCCCTGCAGACATTCCAAGATATTATGGTTGTGATTATGTTATATCTGTAGATGTAAATAAGTCTAGGACTTATGGGACTGAAAGCACTAAAACCTTAGATGTTTTATTTTGTTCTGTTAGAATTTTAATGAAAAGTAATGCAATTCGAGGATATGTCAATAGCGATATTGTAATAACACCAGAAACAAAGAGATTTAAATCAACAAAAACTGATGGTATGGACGATATGATTGAGGAAGGTTATAAAGCAACTATAGATGTAATGCCTGAAATAATAAATCTTTTTAGAAGAAGAAAGAAAAAGAAAGAAAAACCATATAATCCAGATATTGTTTTTATTAATAAATAATAAAATATTTTAACAATATATTAAATAAAATTAATTTTATAAAATAATTTTATATTTAGTTGCTAATGTTAATTAAATGTATTTGTGATAAGGTATATTATGCAAAAGAAGAAAGATAAGGTCAAAGATTCACTTTTAAAATATGAACTGATAATAAAATTAAGTTTATCTTTCTTTTTTGTTACAATTTTTTGTCTGGTATTTTTTCTTGGTGGTGGGCTTATTTTTTTTAAAGATGTTGTTTATGTTGATGCATTTAAAGACTATGATTTTCAAGTTCATATTATAGATGTAGGACAAGGTGATTCAATATTGATTAAATTTCCAAATGATAAGACGATGTTGATTGACAGTGGAGATATTTCATCTTCAAATGTTTTGGTATCTTATATAGATCAATATTTAAGAAGTGAGAAGTTAAATAAAATAGATTATATGCTGTTAACCCATCCAGATGCTGATCATATTGGAGGGGCGTATGATGTTTTAAATAATTTTGATGTTGAAAGTATCTTTCGCCCTAAAATACATTCAATATCAGAAAGTCAAGACTCTTTGAATATGTTTGATTACTCTATTTCTGATTCAGAAATTTATGATAATGTAATTAAAAAAGCATATAGTGAAAATTGTAAGTTTATTTTTTCAGAAAAAGGAATTTTGTTAAATGAAGGTGGTTGTAAAATAGAATTTTTATCTCCTGAATTAGATGTGTATTCTAGTTCGAATAATTATAGCGCTGTTATAATGATTACTTATCAAGATAAAAAATTTTTATTTACAGGTGATGCAGAAATTGAAATTGAACAACAATTAATAAAAGATTATGGAAATGAACTTAAGGCTGATGTTTTAAAATTGGGTCATCATGGTTCTAAAACTTCGTCTTCAAAAGAATTTCTTGAAATGGTAAATCCTAAATATGCCATTATATGTTCTGGTGAAAATAATTCAGGACTTCCAAATGTTGAGGTTTTAAATAGATTAAATAGTTTAGATATAGAACGATTATCTACTCAAGAAAAACATAATTTTGTTATGTCCGTATCTAATAATGAGGTGATTGTTGCTTTTCAAGCAGAACCTATTTGTGATATGGCACTAATAATCACTATATTAATAGTTTTATTATTGCTTGTTTGGGGTTTTAGTTTTAAGTGGTTTTATTCTTAATTGTTAAAAAGTTAAAAATAAAGTGGACAATATAGGTAATTCATGATAAAATATTATTATGAATGATAAACAAGATATTATAAATATAATAGTTGTATCATTAGACGAGAAATTTTGTAATTCTGTATCGTCATCTTTAGCAAGCAAATTAGATATGTATTATGCAAATTGTAAAGATTTAATAGAATATGATTTGATTGATCCAAAAGATGTTTTAGATAAATGTGGTGTTGAATATTTAAGGAAAAGGGAAAAGGGAGTTATTGAAAATTGTGCTTCATATCAAAACACAATTATAGCGATAAATTATGATTTGTTTAAAGATTATTTTCAACTATTTGACAAATCTGTTATAATATATTTGTTTGTTCCAAAAGAAAAAATTTCAGATACAATAAATAATATTGTTTTTGAAAAAAGAGATAAATTTTTAACAGATAATTCAGATATAAAAATTTATATTGATAAAAAATTTAAAATTAATACTGTGAATAAGATAATTGAGAGATTAGGAGAATTTTTATGAATATTGCTGATAAAACTTTAAATTATGTGAAATCTATAACAGCACAATCTATTTCTAATGCGAGAAGTGGACATACAGGTGCATCTTTAGGTGTGAGTGCAATAATGCTTGCATTGTTTAAAGATCATTATAATTTTGATGTATCTGATACTGACTTTTTAAACAGAGATAGATTTGTTTTATCAGTAGGTCATGCATGTCCTGTATACTATACTCTTCTTTCTTTATTTGGGTTTGATGTTTCTCTTCAAGATTTAAAATCTTTAAGAGTTTTAGGCTCTAAAACGCCAGGGCATCCTGAATATAGAGTTACAGATGGAATTGAGGTTACAACTGGTCCATTAGGACAAGGTGTTGCAAATGCTGTAGGTATGGCATTGGCTCAATCTATTATGGCTGAAAGATTTAATAGTGTGGGGTTTTCTATTATTAATAACTATACCTATTGCCTTGCAGGTGATGGATGTTTAATGGAAGGAATTGCTCAAGAAGCATGTTCTCTTGCAGGAACATTGAATTTGAATAGATTAATTTTATTATATGATTCAAATGATGTTTCAATGGATGGTTCTTTAAATGTTTCTAACAGAGAAAATGTTGCAAAAAAATTTAAAGCAATGGGTTGGAATGTAATAAAATGCAATAGTGGAAATTCATTTAGAGATTGTTCAAAAGCGATTGCTAAAGCCAAAAAGATGGAAGGTCCAACTATTATTATTTTTAAAACAACTATAGGTATAGGAACAGATAAAGAAGGAACATCTGCAATTCATGGTGTTGCATTAAGTGAAGAAGAATTAAAAGTATTTAATAAAAAATTAGGTGTATTTGAAAACTTTTTTGTTCCAAATGATGTTCGTGATTGGTGTATGGCAAGTTCAAGACGAGGTAAATTAAATCATGAGAAATGGAATCAGGACCTTGCAGTTTATGCAACATCAAATCCAGAGTTGTATCGACAATTTGTAAATTTCTTTGATAGAAAGAAAGTTGATTTTGATAAAATTGCACGTTCTAATTATAAACTAGAAGGAATGAGTGGGAGAGAATTTAATAAGACATTATTGAATGAAATTGCTTCAAAATTATATCAAATTGTTGGTGGAACTGCTGACGTTATGCATTCAACTTGTGCTTTTATTGAAGATGGTGGAAATTATAACATTGGAAATAGAAGAGGAAGAAATATACATTTTGGAGTTAGAGAACATGCAATGGCAGCAATTTGTAATGGTATAAGTTTATATGAGGATTTTCTTCCTTTCTGTTCAACTTTCCTTGCGTTTTCTAATTATATGCTTCCAGCAATTAGAATGGCAGCATTGATGAAATTAAATGTTTTATATATTTTTACACACGACAGTATTTTTGTTGGCGAAGATGGTGTTACTCATCAACCTATTGAACAGTTGGCAAATTTACGTTCAATAATTGGACTTAATGTTTTTAGACCTTGTGATTCTAATGAACTTCTTGCAGGTTATAAACTTGCTCTTGAAAAGAGTGGACCTATGGCATTTGTTTTGTCTAGACAAAAGATGCCTGTTGTAGATGGGAGTTTAAAAGGTGCAATGAATGGTGGTTATATCTTGAAATCTGCAAAAAAAGAGGCTCAGATAGTTATTTATGCAAGTGGAAGTGAAGTAAGCCTAGCATTGCAAGTTTCAGATGAATTATCCAAAAAATTCGATGTTTCAGTCGTTTCAATACCTTGTGTTGAGATTTTTGAGAACCAATCTTCTGCATATAAAAATAAAGTATTACAAAAGAATGCTAAAATCAGAGTTGCGATAGAGGCGTCAAATGATAATGTATGGTATAAATTTATAGGAGATGATGGTTTATTTGTTGGCATTGATGATTATCAAGGGAGTGGAAAAGGCGACGAAATATATTCAAAAGCAGGCTTTAATGTAAAAGATATTATTCGAGAAATAACAAAAAAAATGACAAAATAAATAATAATTAATAATATTAAAAATAAAATTAAATAAAAAAATAATTAAATAATTAAATAAAATTAAATAAAAAATTATAATAAATAATATTAGCATTAATTTAATTATTATTAATAAATAATTTTAAATTTAATTTTATTTTTTTAATATATTCACATATATACAAATATTAAATAGACATATTTAGACAATTTAGTATTTTTAATGACAAATAATTATGGGCATTAATTCAATTTCATTTGTATAATATATACTGAGGTAAAAATAAATATGAATAGAAAAAGTATTGTATTAAATGGAATTGAAGATCAATCAAAAAAGGCAGTATTAACACTTGAAAATGATGGGGATATGCTTTCAGGAAGGCTTAGATTATATAACTTTGGTATTGAGCCTAAAGGGATTATAAGTCTAGGTATTTATTATAATGGTAATGTTGTTAAGGCAGGCTTAACTCATTCTTCAGGTATGTTATTCACTTTTAAAAGTCAAATGAAAATCTTGCCAGAAAAGTTTTCATGTGCAGTTGTAAATTTCACAGGTGGAGAGGCTACGCCTATTCTTTATGGTGATAGTGATGGTTACTGTGATAGAGAAGAAGTATTTAAACAAGTTATAACAAATTTATCTACAACTAAAAATATGAGTGAAGTTGAAAATGTTTTAGATAAGTATGGTGTTGATTTTGACGAAGAAGAAAAACAAGAAATAGAAAATGTCATTTCACAAAACTTGAGTGAAGAAGATAAAAAGTTATGCGATGATGATTGTTCTGAAAATACAACTTGTAAGAATTGTAAATATAAAGATTTTTATTATTCACATTTCCAAGAAGATAAAGAACCTTTAATTGAAGATGAAAAGGTTATGCCAGAAGTAAAATTTTATAAAGAAATGGAAGAACAAATAGAAAAATTATTTAAAGAAAATCCAAATGAAGAATATTTAGAAAATTTACTTCCAAATTCTAAATGGGTAAAAGTTTCAATTGGAGAAAATGGTGATTATTATGTTTTAGGATTAATTTATGATGAAAACAATATAAAATATATCTGTTATGGTGTTCCGGGAGTTTATCAAAAAGTCCCACCTAGAGAACTTTCAGGCTATCCAATATGGTTTCCACTTGAAAAAGATAAACCACAAGGATTTGGGTATTGGCTTTCATATCAAGATGCAGATAGCGGAGAAAGTGTAAAAGCAGTGGTCGTTTAAAAACTGAAAGAAGGGGAAATATGCAAATTTTATATTATATTTTATTAGGACTTTTAATTTTATTATTATTGGTTTTAGGGGTATATTTAATTATAGGCTATTTACTTTATCGTGAAAGTTTATCAAGAAAATCTAAATATAAAATGAAAATTGAAACAAACCATAAAAATAATTTAACTGCTTTAAATAAAGACAATGATTATTTCAAAAATGATTTTAAAAAGTTGACGATCTCTAGTAATGATAAATTAACATTATATGGATTTTATAAAGATAACAATAAAAATAAATTGGCTTTACTTGTTCATGGTTATGGTGGAACTCATTTTGATATGCTTGACTATGCAAAGTTATTTGAAGAGAAAGGGTATGATATTTTAGCGATTGATATGAGAGCACATGGTCAAAGTGAAGGTGATTATGTTACAATGGGACAACTAGAACAAGAAGATTTAAAATTATGGATTGATTATGCCTCAAATTTAAAATCGAATTATAAAATCGTTTTATTTGGAATTTCTTTAGGTGCAAGCACTGTTTGCTTAACTATCGGCCATAATATATCTAATAAAGTAGTTCTTGCTATAGAAGATTGTGGATTTTCAAATGCAGAGAAGCAAACGAAACAAGTCTTTTCTCATACAAAATACAAAGGTAAATTTTTGTTTAATTTATATAAAACGTATATTAAAAAAACAAAAAATCTTGAACTTCAAAAAGTAGATGCTTGTGCTAGTTTAAAAAAATCAAAAATTCCTGTGATGTTTATTCATGGGGATAATGATACATTTGTGCCTACAGATAATGTATATAAGTTGTCCGATTGTGTCCCAGAAAGTAGAAGAACTCTTTTTATTTCTAATGGAGCAGGTCATGTTAAATCATATATAACCAATCCTATTCAATATAAAAGAGAATTGTATAATTTTTTAGATAAATACAATATGTAAAAATATAATTGTTTATTTACAAATAAAATAAATTATCTTAATTCAAAAGAAGGTGTTTAATGGAAAAGAAAGATATTCAAGATGGGAATATATTTATGATGTGTGAAAAAGTGAATGAAAATGCCTATATAGAAATTCCTAAAGGATTTCATTTAAGAAAGTTGAAAGAAAAAGAATTAGATTTATGGATGGAATTCCCATTTGATAATGATAAGGATAAGAAGATATATAAAAATTTTATGATAAAATATTATAATGATGTTTATTTAATGAAGAAGGATTTGTTTTTTAATAGTTGTTTAGTTTTATGCGATAATGAAGATAAACCAGTATCTACATGTTTTGCTTGGAAAGCATATGATAAATTTTGGACTATTCATTGGTTTAAGACTTTAAAACATTATGAAGGGAAAAAACTTGGACGAGCAATTTTAACTCAAGTAATGAAAACAATTCCTAAAGATGAGTATCCTGTTTATTTGCATACACAACCAGGAAGTTTTAGGGCGATAAAGATTTACTCTGATTTTGGTTTTAATATTTTAACAGATGAAAAGATAGGAAAACATAATAATGATTATAGAGATAGTTTAGATTATTTAAAAAGCCAAATGGGGGGATTTTTTAAAGATTTAAAATTTGTAAAATCTGATGAAACTTTCAGTATAGAAGTAGAAAAACATTGTATTAATGAATTTTAAAAAAGAGGGGAAGCCCTCTTTTATTATTCAATAATTTTTATTTTTTTGTTTGATTATTATTAATATCACTCATTTGTTTAAGGCGATTATATGTTTCAACAGATTGCTGTTTTTGTTTTTCTAAAAGTGCAAAATTGCCATTTTCAATAGTTGAGACAAATCTTCTTTCATTTTTTAAAAATTCAAAGTATTTATCACTATTTAGGTTGCTGTTAAGAACAAGTTTTTCATCTTTAGGATTGTAAGAATAAATAGGCCAGAATCCACAATCAGTTGCATTTTTCATTTCGCTAATCATATTAGACATGTCAAAGCCTTGATTTACACAAGGAGCATAAGCAATTATTAAACTTACGCCTTCATAATCTTGAGCATCTTTTAAAGTTTTTATTGTATGCATCATATTTGCACCAAGACAAATTTGTCCTACAAAAACATCTTTATAAGTTAAAGCAATTTGTCCAAGGTCTTTTTTACGTCTATTTTTACCATTTTCAGCAAATTTAACAGAAGAACCTGTAGGGGTTGCTTTGCTTTGTTGTCCTCCAGTATTTGAATAAGTTTGATTATCAAGGACTAAAATATTGATATTTTCACCACTAGCAAGAATATGGTCAAGTCCACCATAACCAATATCATAAGCCCAACCATCTCCACCTATTATCCAAACTTTTTTGTCTTTATTTTGTGTGTAGTTGTTACCAAGTTTTAAGCCAATTCCAAATTCAGCATTATCTTCAAAAAGGCTATTTGCCCATAAAATTCCTTTATTATTTTCGTCTAGTGAATATGGACAAGAACCAAAAGTTCCACCATAAATAGAAGAACAACCTGTTGCATTTGCAATCATCATGTTGCTTCCATTGAGCATAGTCAAAATTTTGATATAAGGGGTTTCTCCGCAACCAGCACAAGCACCAGAGAATTCAAATAATGATTTTTTAAATTGAAGACCTTTTGGAAGAGTTTCAGAAAATAGAGTTTGATTTTTTAAATGATATTCAAAAGATTTTTTATATTCATTTTTCTTTTCTTCTAAAATATCGTTTGCATCAGTCATTTCAAGTGCTTTCTTAATTGCTGGACATGTTTTTGCACATACACCACAACCAGTGCAATCTTCAGGAGATAATAAAATTTTATATAAATTGCCATTAAGCCCTATTGCTTTGACAAAACTTTCTTTGTCCTGCAAATCTTCATCAACTAGTATGGCTCTAAGAGCAGAGTGAGGACAAGCAAGCACACATTGTCCACATTGAATACAATTTTCTTTTATCCATTTAGGAAGTCTTAATGCAATTCCTCTTTTTTCATATTGACTTGTAGCAAGTGGGGTAGATCCATCATCTGAAAATTTAGAAACAGGTATTTCATTACCTTTTAATTTTTCAATGGGGCTCATAATTTGTTTATAGAAATCATTTTCAATATTTTTTTCACTTTTATATTGTTTACCAGTTAAAGTATTTACATCTACAATTTCTGTTGAATCCAAAGCCATATTCATTGCTTTTATATTTTTTTCTACAACGGATTTACCTTTTGTTATAAACATACTTTCTATATACTTTGATATTTCAGTTTTTATTTGTTCATCATTTAATAAATTTGCACATTTAAAAAGTGCAGTTTGCATAATAATATTTATTTTTTGACCAAGTCCACATTCATTTGCAATTTTTTGAGCATTAATTAAATAAAGTTTTGAGTTTGTTTCTTTAAGTTTTTTTACATAATCTACTGGAATTACTTTGTCAATTTCATCTTTATTAAAAATAGAGTTAATTACAACAATTCCATTTTGTTTTAATCCTTCAAGACAATTATATCTAGGGACAAATGAAAAATTGTTTATTGATATAACATCTGCAAATTTGAGCAAATATTCACTTTTAATAGGTTTATCAGAAAGTCGAAGATGTGAAATTGTTAAACTGCCTGATTTTTTTGAATCATATTCAAAATATCCTTGAACATTTTTGTCAAAACTTTCTCCAAGAATTTTTATTGTTGATTTGCTTGCAGAAACTGAACCATCAGAACCAAGTCCGAAAATTTTTATTTCTGTGCATTCATCTTTAAAATAATAAGGTTTTACATCTAAAGAGTTATTATTGACATCGTCAATGATTCCAACAGTAAAGTCATTAATTTTATCTGTTGTCATATTTTCAAAAACAGCATTTACATCATTTAGTGAAAAATCTTTTCCACCAAGTCCATATCTTCCATAAATTACTTTAAGATTTTTATTATTTTGCTGAAGAGCACTTATCACATCAAGTGCAAGTGGTGCAATCGAACCATTTTCTTTTGTTCTGTCTAAAACAGTTATAACTTTACAAGTTGAAGGAATTTTTTCTATAAATAAATCACTATAAAAAGGTCTGTATAAGCGAACTTTTATAAGTCCTATTTTTTTATCTGGGTTGTAATCAATATATTGTTCGATAGTTTTGCAAGAAGACCCCATAGCAACAATTATATTTTCTGCATTTTCATTTCCATAATATTCAAAAATATCATAATTATTGCCTGTTAAAGCATTTAAATCAGCAAAAATATCTTTTAAGTTTTCTTTGACTGAATTATATTTATATTGATTTTTTTCTCTATTTTGGAAAAATACATCTGGGTTTTGTGCTGTTCCAAATTGTTTTTCTTGAAAATCATTTTTGAAGTCAATGAAATAGTTTTTTATGATTTTTTTTATTTCATCATCTTCTAATGTATTTATTTTTTGTATTTCATGACTTGTTCTAAATCCATCAAAAAAATGAAGGACAGGTAAACGATTTTTCATAGCAAGAGTATGAGCAGCAACAGCCATATCATAACTTTCTTGAACAGAGCATGAATTTAAAATAATAAATCCAGTAGAGCGAGTTGCCATAACATCAGAATAGTCGCAAAAAATAGATAAAGCATGACTTGCTACAGTTCTTGCGGCGACATGAATGACAGAAGGAAGACCTTCTCCTGCAATTTTATACATATTTGGAATCATCAATAAAAGACCTTGACTTGATGTAAAAGTTGTGCTGAATGCGTGTGATAAAAGAGCACCATGCATAGTTCCAGCAACGCCACCTTCTGATTGCATTTCAATCATTTTTACATCTTCACCAAATATATTTTTTTTGTTTTTGCTATTTAATTTTGAGCAATATTCTGCCATAGGACTTGATGGAGTAATAGGATATATAGGTATAACTTCAGATAATTTATATGCTATTTCTCCAACGGCAGAAGCACCATCTGTAATAATTTTTTTCATTTATTTCTTTTCTCCGTTTAAATTATATAATGTTTTATTTATTTAGTCAAATAAAGTTTTAATCAAATAGTCAAAAGATAAATATAAAAAGTTAAAATAATTTACAAAACGATTTATGTAATGTATAATAAATATATGAGAAGAATTTTAATAAAAATAGAATATGACGGAACAAATTATTGTGGCTGGCAAAAGCAACCAGGGCAAAAAACTGTGCAAGGCGAAATAGAAGAAGCAATATATAAAACTATAGGAGAGAAAGTAGAAATTTTTGGAAGTGGAAGAACAGATGCAGGAGTTCATGCTTTAGGACAAACAGCACATTTTGATTTGTCTGCGGCAGTTCCAATAAGTAAACTTTCCGAAATTTTAAATAATAGCCTTCCAGCAGATATTGCTATAAAAAGTGCAGAAGTAGTTGATAACAATTTTCATGCAAGATTTTCAATAAAAAGAAAATGTTATTTATATAAAATTTATAATAGTGAAAATAAAAATGCATTTTTAGCAAATAGAGTAGGTTTTATTAGAAAAAAATTAAATATTGAAAAAATGGCAGAAGCAGGGAAATTACTTATAGGACAGCATGATTTCAAAGGTTTTTGTTCGGCAAATACTGCTACACAGAATTTTGTAAGAACAATATATAGTATTGACATAACTGCTAAAAATGATTTTATTTATGTAGAAGTGTGTGGAAATGGATTTCTTTATAATATGGTTCGAATAATTGTTGGGACACTTGTAGATTATGCATTAGATAAATTAAGTAAATCAGATATTTTAGAAGCATTGCATGAAGGTAAAAGAAATAAAAGTGGACAAACAATGCCACCAGAGGGATTATACTTAAAAGAAACGTATTATTAAAATATATTATCTAGAATATATTTGATTTATTTTGTGAGTTGTGATAAACTTTAATAGAATTTTTAAGTGGAGAAGATAAATGAAAACAGATAGAGAACTAAAAGAACTATGGATAAAATTTTTTACAAAGCATGGATTTAAAAGGATTCCGGGATATTCAATAATTCCAGAGAACGACCCAACAGTTCTTTTTACAACAGCAGGTATGCATCCTCTTGTTCCTTATCTTTTGGGAGAACCTCATCCTTATGGAGATAAGATTTTTGATGTTCAACGTTGTATAAGAACGAATGATATAGATAGTGTAGGCGATGATAGTCATTTAACTTTATTTGAAATGCTAGGGAATTGGACTTTAGGTAAATGTGATAAAAAAGAGATGATAGCATTAAGTTTTGAATTTCTTACAAGTCCAGAATATTTAAATATTCCAGTAGATAGACTTGCTGTAACTGTTTTTGAAGGAGATGAAACAGCACCTAGAGATGAAGAAGCATATAATGCATGGAAAGAATGTGGTATGAAACAAATATTCTATTTGGGGAAAGATAATAACTGGTGGGCTTTAGGTGGCGGAGTTGGTCCTTGTGGTCCAGACAGTGAAATGTTTTATGACACAGGAAAGCCTAAATGTTGTGAAGAATGCTCGCCAGCATGTGATTGTGGCAAATATTTAGAAATATGGAACGATGTTTTTATGCAATATCTGGTAAAAAATGCAGGTGAGAAGGCAGAAAAACTTCCAAGACCAAATATTGATACAGGTATGGGACTTGAAAGAACTGTTTCTGTTTTAAATGGAGCAAAAAGTGTTTATGATTCTGGCTGTCTAAAAAAGGTTGTTGATTTTATAAATGAAAAAGCAGAAATAAAATACAATGAAGAAAATGCTCGCTATTATAGAATAATAACAGACCATTTACGTTCTTCTGTATTTATTTTAGGTGATGAAAGAGGGGTAACTCCATCAAATGTTGGACAAGGGTATATTTTAAGAAGATTTATAAGACGTTCTATAAATTGTGCAAGAAATATAAAATTTGATTGTAAATATTTTTCAGATATTGCTGATATTTATGTAGATGAATATGGTCAAGATTATCAAGATATTAATGTGCATAGGGATTTTATAAAAGAAGAACTTCAAAAAGAAGTTGAAAAATTTTCAAAAGCACTTGAAGAAGGACATAAAGAATTTGAAAAAGTTATAAAAGGTATTGAAAAGCATAAAGAATTTGCAAGTAAAAATGGAGAAGTTGTCGAAAATAAAATAAGTGGAAAGGCTGTTTTTAGACTTTATGATACTTTTGGATTTCCTTTTGAACTTACAAAGGAACTTGCTGAAGAACGTGGATATGTTGTTGATGAAAAAGAATTTGAAGAAAAATTTAAAGAGCATCAAGAAAAGTCAAGAGTTGCAGCAGCAGGTGTATTTAAAGGAGGACTTGCAGATTCTTCAAAACAATCAGCAAGACTTCATACAGCAACACATTTATTATTAGCAGCACTTCAAAATAAATATGGAAGAGATGTAAAGCAAAGAGGTTCAAACATAACACCAGAACGACTTAGATTTGATTTTAATCTAGACCATAAAATGACAAAAGAAGAACTTGAAGAAATTGAAAAATTTGTAAATGATGCTATTGCTCGTGCAATACCTGTAAAATGCGATATTATGTCAGTAGAAGAAGCAAAGAATAGTGGTGCTGAAGGAATATTTACTAATAAATATGGTGAAGAAGTAAAAGTTTACACAATTGGTGATGTAAGTAAAGAAATTTGTGGAGGACCACACGCAGAAAATACAAGCGAATTGCACCATTTTAAAATTATAAAAGAAGAATCTTCATCAAGTGGCGTTAGAAGAATCAAGGCTGTTCTTGATTAATGTTGCAGTTTGTATTGAAATTTGTTTGATTGTGTGATATAATCCATCTATAGAATAAGTTGGAGGTAAAATGGCTGGAGGAGGCGTAAAAAAAGGTTTTGCAACCTATTTATTTATATTATTTCTTGCTTTAGTTGCAGCATTTTTGACTATTGTTGTAATAATGATTTTTAAACCATTTAGTAATATATTAGGTTTTCAATATTTTACTTATGCAGATGAAGAATATCATTATAATGTTACAACATCAAGCGATGATTCTGTTCTAGATTTTTCTACTATTGAACAGATAAATATTGATTGTGATTATGCACAAGTTCAAGTTAGAAGATTTACAAAGGTTGATAACATTGCATTTAGAATTACAAATAATAGTAAGGGTTTTGCAAAATATGATCAAGATACAAGTTTTGACTATGAAATTTCATTTGCTCAAAATAATGAAAAAATTATAAATGTTTCAGTTCATGAACCAGAAGGATTTTTATATTTTAGTAAATCTGTAGAAATTGAAATTTTGATTCCAGTTGATAGTTCTTATGCACTTGAGAACACATCTTTGAATATCAATAACGTTTCAGGAGATATATTTATTGGTAATAATGCGGCTTTACCAAATGATGAGACTAATATTGGTGTAAATTCTATTAATGTAAAGACAATTTCTGGAGAAGTTATTGTTTTCCCATATATTGATAGCAACATGAATGATGTTTTTATAAAAACTGAAACTGGTGATGTTGATATAAGAGCAAATCTAAATGTAAGTAATTCTCTTGAAATTTATAGTAAAGATAGTAAAATAACTTTAAACAATATAAATTTAACTAATTCTAATAAAGAAATAATATTGAATATTTTTAATAGTAAATTATTTGCATCAACAATTACTGGAAATATAGATTTGACTATGAAAAGTGGTTATATTGAAATGACTACTTTAAATGGTTCTATAAGTTCAAATAATGCAGTAGAACAAATGGAAAATGCTAGTATTAAAATAAAATTAATTAATGGTGGGAATATAAGTTTGCCATATTCAAATAATTCTCGTATTGATATAGAAGAAATTAAAACTAAAAGTGATGGTTCGAAGGGACAAGTTTATATTCATGGAACAACAGGTAATATAAATATTGGCAAAATGTATGCAGAAGGTTGGATAGAAACGACTACTGGAAATGTAACATTGCACACTTATGCAGATGATATTTCAGTTAAAACAACAACAGGGAAGATAGATGTTGTATATGAAGGAACAATAATAAATAATCAGTTAGATTTTAAATCTACTTCTGGTGATATTAATATTATTATAAGAAGTGATTTAGCATTCACTTTGCAAATTTATAATACAAAAAATGAATTAAGAGATAGTTCAAATATAACAATTGAGTTTTATAATGGAGAATTTAAAAATCCTTTACCAATTAATGATGGCACGAAAATTTTCAACATTGTTTCAGATGGGAAAATAGATATAGGACTTTTAAATATCGCATAAAAAAGAAGTCAAAAAGACTTCTTTTTTATTTTATAAGAATATTCATTTAAAAAATTAGTTTTTTTATTATATTCAATTATTTTTGACTAATTTAATAAATTTGATATAATAAAAAAAGAGGTAAAGATGAAAATATTACATACTGCAGATATTCATTTAGGAGCAAAAAATAGTAGATTGCCAGTTGATAAGCAATCAATTATAAAAAGCGAATCTTTAATGCTCATACAAAAATTTTTTGAAGATGCTTATAAAGATGATTATGATGTTATATTGATTTGTGGGGATTTATTTCATTCAAAAAATATAACTATGAAAATAAAGAATGTTTTTTTTAATTGTGTTCGAGATTTTTCAAGACCTGTAATATATATTAAAGGTAATCATGATGAAAAGTTTGAATTTTTAGATTTGCCAGAAAATTTTATTATTTTAGACAAAGAAAAACCTTTTGTAAAAATAGATAAAACAATATTTTGGTCAATTGAACAAAAAGATGAATTAATTAAAAATTTTTCAAATCTAAATCAAAATATTTTACTTTTACACGGAAATATTGAAAACCATACTGATAATGATTTTATAAATATCAATGAGATTTCAAATATTCCGTTTGATTATGTGGCAATGGGACATATTCATCAATTTAAGGAGTATAGATTCGCAAACGTTCCTTATGTTTATAGTGGAAGTTTATTTTCAAATGGGTTTGATGAGTGTGAACAAAAAGGCTATATTTGTGTTGATATAGAAGATAAGAAAACAAGTTATCATTTTGTTCCATTTTCAAAAAGATCTTATAAGATTTGTGAAAGTGATATTACAATGTGTAAAAATCAAAATGATATTTTTAATAAAATTAAAGAAGATTTAAAAAAGTCAAATTGTCTTTCAAATGACCTTGTAAGATTAGTTATAAAAGGTTATTTTGATGAAAATATGGACAAAAATATCAATTTAATTTTAGATGATTTTAGGCAAGAATATTTTTATTTTGAAATAGAAGATAAAAGCAAACTAAAAATTGATTTAGAAAAATACAAAAATGAAAAATTATCTTTTAAAGCAGAATTTATAAATTTAGTAGAAAACGTAACAGAATTAGATGAAAAACAAAAGAGTTTTATATGTCAACTTGGAATAGAGGCTTTAAAAGGAGAGGATTTATCTATATGATTATAACAAAACTTCATATTGAAAATTTTGGCAAATTGCATGATTTTGGTATGAATTTCACTGATGGAATCAATCAAATTTATAAGGAAAATGGTTGGGGTAAAAGTTCTTTATCTATATTTATAAAGGCTCTTCTTTATGGTATGCCAGCAAAAGCGAGAGGGGATTATTTTAATTATGAACGTAGTCGTTTTTATCCATGGCAAGGAGGATTATATGGTGGATTTTTGCAAATTAAAACTGCAAATATAGAATATAAAATCACAAGATTTTTTGGGAAGACTCCTGAAGGTGATAGTTTGGAAATTTTAGATTTAACAAACAATCAAAAATTACAAAACTTAAACAAAGAAATTGGAGAAATATTGTTTGGAGTAGGGCGAGAATCTTTTGAAGTTACGGCATTTTTCCCTCAACTTAAATTTATAAGTAGTGCTAATTCGCAAATAACGGCAAGTTTAACAGGAGCAGATAAATTTCAAAACGATTTGGCAAATTTTAATCAAGCAATAAAGATTATTGATGCTAAAATTAGCAGTTTAAAAAAAGAAAAACCTAAAAAAGAGGATATAGAAAATTTACATAGGCATATTGATGAAAATAAAACGTTAATTGAAATTGAAAGTAAGAAAAACTTAAATTGCAGAGAAAAATTAAATAATTTTGACCAGCAAAAATTGACTTATCAAATAGATTATGAAAGGTGTAAAAGTGAATTTTCAGAAAAACAAATGTTGTTTGATAAAAAATTAAAAATCGAAGAAAAATTGAGAGATAATAGTAATAAATTAAATGAATATTTAGTAGAAAAAAATCAAATATTAGAAAAAATTCAACAAGAAGATAAAAAAGTAAATGAAAACAAAAATGCTAAAACTACAAATATTTTAAGTATTGTTATTCCTTTAGTTTTTGTTATTTTAATTGCTGTATTTTCAAGTTTAACTATTGTAGGGATTTTAAATGTTATAATAGGGATATGTTTATCTCTTATAATGTTAGTTTTAGGATTTTTAAGTGAATTTTTGATTTTAAGACGAAAAAGAAATAATAAAAGATATGAAAATAAAAATTCAGAAGGTTTATTAGTAAATAAACTAAAAGAAATTGATAATCAAATTAAAATTTCAGAAGAAATAAATAATCAATTAAAGGAAGATTATAAATTTTATAATAAATACACAGCACCGAATAGAGAAAAATTGGAAGAAATCGAGAATATATTAAATAATAATAAAATCGATATTATTACTATAAAAAATCAAATAGAAAATATAGATAAAGAAATTGACGATCTTTTAGATAAAAATGAGAAGATGGTGAATGATTATAATCTTATAAAAGAAAATTTTCATAAAATTGATGACAAAATAAAAATTTTAACATTAACAAAGGATTTTATGTTGCAGGCACGGGAGAATGTTTCAAAGCGTTTTATTGTTCCTATAAATCAATCACTTAAGAATTTATTAACTACATTTGATATAACAGATAGAAATTATATAATAGATACAGAATGGAATGTTAAAGAAGAAACAAATTTTGGAACTAAAGAATTCCAATATTCATCACAGGGTTTGCAGGATATAATATCATTTTGTCAAAGAATAAATTTAATAGATGAAATATATAAAAAGGAGAAACCAGTAATAATACTTGATGATACATTTGTGAACTTAGATGATAAGAAATTAAAGATTGCAAAGGAAATAATTAAAGAAATTGCCAAAACATATCAAATTATATATATATGTTGTAATGAAAAAAATTTAATTAATTTAAGTCAAACATAATGCATTAATAAAATATTCAGTGATTGATAAATAATTTTATATTTTAAGTCATAAATTTTATATAAAAATTAAGTCATTATAGTATATTTAAAAATACATATATTTTTTCTATGAAAAATTAATATATATAATAAATATATATATTATATTAAATAATGCATTTAAAATCAAAGTATAAGAATATGGAAGGATTAATAAAAAAAGTCCTTAATGTAATTAAAAGACTTTTTATAAAGGAAGGCAAAATGTATTTATTAAGCGACTATCGTCGCCGGCTATGAAATGAAAATCTAAAAGATAAAGCAACTGATTCTACATAAAGTTCGTCAAATTATAAGTATTTTTTCGAGAAAAAAGTTTGTCAAAAAAGTTCGTCAAATCTTCAAAATGTTTATTAAATAATAACTATTGTCTCTAATTTAAACTGGTGGGCAGGGATGGATTCGAACCATCGAAGACGAAGTCGACGGATTTACAGTCCGTTGCATTTGGCCGCTCTGCAACCTACCCATTAAATTTTAAGCACCTTAAAAGGTGCTTCTATGGAGCTGGTGAAAGGAATCGAACCTTCAACCTGCTGATTACAAGTCAGCTGCTCTACCATTGAGCCACACCAGCATATTAATTTTTAATAATAGGGGGAAGTGCTTTGGGTGGAATATATATTATTCCACCTAGCACATTTTGGTGCCCTAAGGTGGAATCGAACCACCGACACAAGGATTTTCAGTCCTTTGCTCTGCCGACTGAGCTATCAGGGCTTATGATTAAAAAGGAAGATATATTTTTAATCATATAATTAACCCAATAGGGTTATGGCGACTCGAATGGGGCTCGAACCCACGACCTCCAGCGTGACAGGCTGGCGTTCTAACCGAGCCACATATAAAATGTGATAATATTCAAACCACTTAAGTTGTCAATCAAAAGTGGTGGGCCTTCAGGGACTCGAACCCCGGACCGACCGGTTATGAGCCGGTTGCTCTAACCAACTGAGCTAAAGGCCCATTTGGCAAACCTGTTTTATGGTCGGGGTGGAGAGGCTCGAACTCCCGACCCCATGGTCCCAAACCACGTGCGCTACCAACTGCGCTACACCCCGGTAACAAGTTTGCATTGCTATTTTAATATAAAATTAAAAATATGTCAAGAAAAAAATACAAAAATTTTTAAATTTTATAATTTTTTTGTGTATATCATAATTCAATAAGAAACAGTATTAATATTTTAAAAATATAGAATGTTTTATATCCTATTAAAATAATATAAATAGATTTAACTGTTGAATGAATTTAATATTGATTTTTGTTAAATATAAACAATTTTGTTTTAAAAAAGATCAGGATAATTAAAGTCTAAGACAAAGTTTAATTTATTGTCTTCAAAAAAATTAATTGGATTCAAAATATAATCTATAAATTCAATTGATGTAAAATTTTTATTTGTTTTAAAGTTTCCTTCAGTAATGTCTATATTGTTGTTTTTAATTTTAATCTTATAATTTTTATTGTCTATTTTAAAAAAGTATATTGAGTTCTTAAAGTTTTTAACTTTTTTTGTGCAGTAAAAAGCAAACTCGACGAATTTTTTTATATCATAAACTTTTATATTTATATCGTTATAAAATCTTAATTCTTCTGCATATTTTTTTGTTTCTGTAAAGTATTCTGTATCCATCAAATTAATAAAAATTTTTAATATTTTCCAATCAAAATATGAAAGTATAGAAGAAATGGAATCTTTTAAATAAGATAAAGACTTTAGATAAAATTCATCAATACAATCTTGTTGTCTATTGATAGAAAAATAACCTATTATTTCTTTTTTGTTTTTTAAAATATATATATTATGTTTTCTAGATTTTAATTGTTCGATAAAATTATTTTTATTTCTTAATAATAATTTTACATTTTGGCGATATATCTCAAATATTTTATTAATTTGATAACTTGTTTGAATTTGGTCTATAGTAAATACATCTTGATTATTAAAAAACTTTGGTGATAATTTTATGATGCATGAATAAATTGATTTTTCAAAACCATAGTGTAAATATCTTTTTCTATCTCCTGTTAAAATAGAAAAAACTATTTCTTTATTAATGTTTTCTTGATCGAAATTTTTCATCAATTCAGACATGAACCCTTGATTTCTAAATTCTGGAAGGGTTGAAATTGTTCCTATATTAGAAAAAAAATATATATTATTGTCAATATTTATTTTTCTTATTAAATTTCCTCCAACAGCGATAATTTCTTTTCTCTCATTTTCGCAAACATAGTGTATATCGGAATAATCTTTTTTTGAATTATATATGTATGGAATTGTTTGTTTAAAATTATAGTTTTCGTATCTTACTGTAGCAAAAGATTTGTTTGCTATCTTTATTATGTTTTCAAGTTCTCCTTTATTTGCTTTTCTTGTAATCATTTCAACCTCTTTTTAAGTTTAATTTATATAATTAAAATTGTCAAATTTAATAATAAGATTTTGTCTTGTTGTATTTTAACTTTACATATTATTGTTTTAATTTTATAATATTAATATGGAAAATATGTGGAATCCTTGGCATGGTTGTCATAAATATAGTGAAGGTTGTTTGAATTGTTATGTTTTTAATTTCGACAATGAAAGAGGTATTGATACTAATCATATTTATAAAACAAAATCGTTTAATTTACCTTTGCAAAAATCACGTAATAATGAATTCAAATTAAAATCTGGTGCTGTTATTTCCGTTTGTTTAACTTCTGATTTTTTTATTGAAGAAGCAGATGAATGGAGAAATGAGGTATGGGAAATAATAAAATATAGGTCAGATTTGACTTTTATGCTGTTTACTAAAAGGGTGCAGAGAATTGAAAAATGCTTGCCGGAAGATTGGGGTAATGGATATGATAATGTAATTATAAATCTTACTGCTGAAAATCAAAAAAGAATAGATGAGCGTTTGCCTGTATTTTTAAATATTCCTTGCAAGAGAAGGACTGTTTTAGTTTCTCCAATGATAGAAAAGGTGAATATAGTTAAATATCTAAAGTCAAATAAAATATACTCTGTATGTTGTGCTGGTGAAAATTATAAAAATGCAAGACCATGTCATTTTGATTGGGTAGTTTCATTGTATAATCAATGTAAAGAAAATAATGTTAGTTTTGAGTTTTATGATACTGGTGAAAATTTTATAAAAGATGGAAAACAATATTATATACCTCACAGAAAAGGAAAGGAACAGGCGATAAAGGCAGGATTAAATTTTAATAAATTATAATATTAAGATTGAAAATTTTGTTGAGAAAAAAAGGTTCTATCAAAAATATAAAAAGATAAAATGGTTTTAAATTTTGATTAAAAAAATTTATACTTTATTGTTATTTTAATGAATTAATCACATTTGGTTCAAAATCGAAAAAATATGATAGTCAAAAAAAATGGCTATCTTTTTTTTGTTTAAAATATCTTATATTTCGCTAAAACTTCTAATTTTTTTTAATTTAAGTTATGTTATGATTTCAGTTGTAAGGAGGAGAATAATGCATATCAAAAGCAAGGTTTATAATAATACACTTTATGTTGTTTTATGTGGAGAACTAGACGAACATTCTGCCTCGCATACAAGAATAACTCTCGATAATATTTTTTCAGGTGGTGATTTTAATCAAATAATAATAGATTTATCGGAATTAGATTTTATGGATAGCACAGGAATAGGTGTATTAATAGGAAGATATAAAAAAATGAAAAGTAGGAATATACCAATATTTATATGTAATCCATCTAAACATGCAGAAAAGATATTTAAAATGACAGGATTATATGAAATAATGCCTAAGATTGTTTAAAGAAGGAGTTTATATGAAAAATTCAAATTTTATGGAAGTAACTTTCAAAGCGATTTCAATTAATGAAGGATTTGCAAGGGTTTGTGTTGCAGGCTTTTGTGTTCAATTAAATCCTTCTATAGACGAACTTGGTGATATAAAGACTGCTGTATCTGAGGCAGTAACGAATTGTGTTGTTCATGCTTATCCAAAACACAATGGAATGGTCTCATTAAGATGTGAAATAGAGGATAATACAATAAAAATAATTGTAAAGGATCAGGGAATAGGTATAAAGGATATTGAAAAGGCAAGAGAGCCTTTTTATACAACAAAGCCTGGTGAAGAAAGAAGTGGAATGGGATTTTCAGTAATGGAAAGTTTTATGGATAAAGTTGAAGTAGCATCAAATGGAGATAAGGGACTTGTTGTTACAATGTATAAGCAAATCGGAAATGAAAAGTTGCAGGTGAGTAATGCTTGATAACGCTGAAATTTTATTGTTGGTTGAGAAAGCCCAGCAAGGAGACCAGCAAGCAAAGACAGAGCTTATCGAAGAAAATTCACCATTAATTAAAAGCATAATAAAGAGATTTAAAGATAAAGGTATAGAATATGACGACCTATATCAATTGGGTTGCATTGGATTTTTGAAAGCAATTAAAAATTTTAATGCTACATTTGGAGTTAAATTTTCTACTTATGTAGTTCCTATGGTTATTGGTGAGATAAAAAGATTTATGAGAGATGATGGGGCAATAAAAGTTTCTAGAGCATTAAAGACATTAAATTTGCAAATAAATAAATATATTGAAAATTATTTTGGGAAAAATCAACGTAAACCATCATTAGAAGAAATTGCAAAACATTTTCAAGTAGATGAACAGGAAGTAATTTTGGCGATGGATTCTGCTAAAATGCCTTTATCATTATATTCTCCTTTGGAAGAAGATGATGATTCAATAAGTATAGCAGATAAAATTGAGGCAGATGAAGATATTAATGAAAAAATTGTGGATAATTTAACCTTAAAAGAATTGATTAAAGGCTTAGATTTAAGAGATAAAAAGATTATCATGTTAAGGTATTATTTTGATAAAACGCAAAGCGAAATAGCCAAACAGTTGAATATTTCTCAAGTCCAGGTTTCAAGGCTTGAAAATAAAATTTTAGAAAATTTCAGAACAAAATTAAGTTAAAAATACAATATCTAGTATTTCGTTTGTCATGCATAATACAAAGAGCAAGATTTTTAAATCTTGCTCTTTATTTCTTTTGAATTATTGTTTGAATAAGAAATTTTATTTTCATATTGTTTTGTTTTGGTTTTAGAATCCAAAAAATTATCTATGAAATTTTTTAAATCATGAACGTTTTTATTAGGTATCTCTTTAATATTTTTATCATGAATTACAATAACATTGCTTTCTTTTGGCTGATTCTTTTCTTTGTTTTTAATATTGTCATCTAATTTTATTTTAAATTTTTCCTTGTTTTTGTTTTCTATTTTTTCTTTATCATTAGAGTTGATATAAGAAATATTTTTTTCATTCGTTTTCTCTGCATTATTAGTGGGTAATATGCTTGTTTGATTATTGTTAATATTGTTATCTATGATTTGATTATGAAAATGTCCATTTTTATTAGGTGTAAATTTAAAGGTATCTATATTTCTATATCTAGGAAAGAAAGTATCTGTATTTCTGTTAGGATTGAATTTGTTATTTCTTCCATACCAATAATTGAAATCATAATTATAATTATTATAGCCATAATCTTGATATTGATTTTGAAAATTATTTTGATTATTGTTTAAATTATTTGTCGAATTGATATTGTTGTTTGTTAGGTTGTTGTTGAATGTATCAATATTTGATTTTTTATTATTGTTTGTTTCTATTTGATTGTTTTGATTATTATATTCATTATTGTTCTTGTCGTAATTATAATAATTGTTTAGATTATTTGTGTTAATATTATTATTTTCTTCTATACAGTTATTATCAAGAAGAATTGCTATTTCATTTAAAGTGTTATATAGATTACTTAAATAACTAAGTCTTTCATTCATATTATTTCCAAGTTCAACATAGCCTGCTTTTGCTTGTTCAATGTCAAGAGATTGAATTTTAGTAGATTTTTTTATTTTATTTACACTATTTTTTACGTTTGCTTTTGTATCATTTAAGTATGTTGCATATTTGCTAAGATTACTTGTTAAATCGTTCAAAGCATTTGCTTTGTTTTTACCAAGTTTATATTTTTTCCCTTGAGTTTCTTTTAAATAGGCATTAAGAGTTAGCACATTTTGTCTCAATTCTTCTTCTTTTAGCATATTTTGATATGCATTTTCCTTAAGTCTTGGAAGTTGATAATTATTGTTTGTGTATGGTTGAGAAAAAGATGGGCTAACTTCGCTAACTTCACTGGAACTTGTTGAACTAACAATTTCAGATACTCTATTTAATTGTGAATTTAGATTTTTTAATGCTTGGTTATCGCTATTTGATGAACAACCAACCATTGCTAAACAAACAATAAAACAAAAAATAGATATAATGATTTTTTTCATAAAACCTCCTTTTGTTTTAGAATGTATAAAATATTTTAAATTATACTTTTTATTTTGTTATGTTGTGTTTAATTTTAAAAAATTAGGCAATAAATAAAAAAGAGAATATGTTTTTAGAGGTGTTGATATGCAGATAGATGAAAAAAAGAGAAATGAGGCTTATAATCGTTATGTTAAAGCAAAGATTCCAAAAACAAAGGCTTGGCCAAGTTTGTTTAATTCTTTTTTGGTTGGTGGGATTATTTGTTGTTTAGGACAGGGGATAAATGATTTAATATTGTTGTGGTTTCCAAATATGGCTGAACAAAGTGCTTGGGCATATACTTTGATTGTTTTAATTTTTATCGCTGCATTTTTAACAGGTATTGGTGTTTACGATAAAATTGGGAAATTTGCAGGAGGAGGTTCAATAGTTCCAATTACGGGATTTTCCAACTCTATTACATCTCCAGCAATAGAATTTAAACATGAGGGTATTATTTATGGGATATGTGTAAAAATGTTTACGATTGCTGGACCTGTAATTGTAAGTGGGGTAGTTTCAAGTATAATTGTGGGAATTATATATCTTTTTATTTAATTATTTAAATTTTAAGTTAAAAAGGAAATCTGTCATGAAAGCAAATCAAACAGTGAAATTTAAAAATAAGCCTGTTATAATAGGTAGTTATTCAATTGTTGGGCCAAAAGAAGGAAAGGGTAATTTTGGTCCTTATTTTAATTATGTTATAAAAGACGATTGTTTCGGTGAAGATAGTTATGAAAAAGCAGAAAAGAAAATGTTGGTTAGTGCGATAGTAGGGGCGATAGAAGATGCAAAGATAAAACCAAATGATGTGAATTTACTTTTAGCAGGAGATTTGTTGAATCAAATTATATCGTCTTCCTATGCTGCAAGAAATTTTAATTTTGCATTTCTTGGGCTTTTTGGTGCATGTTCTACAATGGCTGAAAGTATGGCCATAGGTGCTTCTCTGATTGATGGTCATCAATTTGATACAGTGGTTTGTTCTACGGGTTCACATTTTTCTACAGCAGAACGTCAATTCAGATTTCCGCTAGAATTAGGTAATCAAAGACCACCAACATCTCAATGGACAGTAACTGGGGCAGGAGCATGTGTTCTTTCTGCGAAAGGGGTAGGGCCGAGAATTTCGATGGCGACTTTTGGCAAAGTTGTTGATTTTGGAGTTAATGATGTAAATGATATGGGGGCTGCAATGGCTCCTGCTGCAATGGATACAATGATGGCTCATTTTAGAGATACTGATACTACTCCTGATGATTATGATTTAATCGTAACAGGAGATTTAGGTAAACTTGGAAGTGAAATTTTAATCGATCTGATGGAAGACCAAGGAATAAAATTAGGCTTAAATTATAATGATTGTGGTCAAATGTATTTTACTCGAAATCAAAATACTTTGTCTGGTGGTAGTGGATGTGGATGTAGTGCTACTGTATTTAATTCTTTTATTATGAAAAAATTAAGAGACGGAGAATATAAACGAGTTCTTTTTATGCCTACAGGTGCATTAATGTCGACTACAGCATCTCAACAAGGTGAGACAATTCCTGGAATATGTCATGCTATAGTAGTCGAAAGTGATGTTATAAATCAAAAAACTAGTGTATTAAGAAATGATAAAAAGTTGTATAGAATTAAGAAAACAAAGTAGAAAGGAGTAAATATGTATTATCTTTGGGTGTTTTTAATTGGTGGTTTTATATGTATGCTTGGACAAGTTTTAATTATATATACAAATATCACATCTGCTAGAATTTTGGTTACTTTTGTTTTGATTGGGGTTTTATTGCAGGCATTTGGTATATTTGACCCCATATCAGAATTTGCTAAAGCAGGGATAAATGTTCCTATTATTGGATTTGGTGCTTCTTTAGCAAAAGGGGCAATTTCGGCGGCTCAATCAAAAGGACTTTTAGGTGCTTTTACTGGTGGGTTAGAAGCGACAGCGGGCGGAATTGCTGCTGCAATTTTATTCGCTTTTATATTTGCTTTAATCTTTAAATCAAAAACCAAAAGTTAAAATATCATTATATTGTATTATGTCTAACATACAAAATACAATAAATAGATTTTTTATTTTTTGTAAACTCTTTTTAAAGTTTGACATATAAATAATGTATGATGGATACATGTCAATGGCAAACTGTTAAAAAAAAGAAAAAATTAAAAAAGAAAACTAAACTAAGGATAGCATTAATTGTTATCCTTAGTTTTATAATACTTTGTATTTTTTATTATTTTAAGGTTGTTTGTCCTATAGTAATAAGACTTAGTGAGGAGAAGATTAGGTCAGTTGCCACTACGGCTATAAGTGAAGTTGTTGGTGATGTTATGTCAAATGAAAATTTTACTTATAATGATTTAGTCCATATAACTTATTCTTCTGCTAATAAGATTGAATTAATTGAAGTGGATACTGTTCAAGTTAATATAGTTATTAGAAAAATTACAGAAGGGGTTCAAAGCAAATTTAATACATTAGGGCAGGAAGGTATTAATATTGCGTTAGGAACATTTACGGGAATACCATTTTTATATGGCATTGGTCCTGATATCTCTGTAAAACTTGTTCCAGTAGGGACTGTTAATACTAAAGTTATGTCAAACTTCACTTCTTCAGGTATAAATCAAACATTGCACAGATTGTATTTTACAGTTTCAGGAACGATAGGAATGATTTTACCTGCACAGACTCAAAACTTTGTTACTGAACTCGAAGTTTTGATTTGTGAAAGTGTAATAGTAGGAGAAATTCCAGATGTTTATTTACAGGGTAGTTTAATTTAAGTATTGTATTCATTAATTTTTAGTTTTTTATTCTTAAAACAACCTTAATTTTGTGAATCTAAGAGATAAATTATAATAAACATATTTATCTCTTTTATTTAGTATCAAAAATTATAAAATTATAATTAAATTGGTTTCTATTTAGTTAATTAAGATTAATTTTTTTTGAAATTATCTAAATAAAATGGATAAAATTATTATGTTTATAGAATTAAAGATAAATTCTTTTTAGTTATTTTTAAATATTTAAAGGAATTTAAAGAAAAATGTAGTATAATAAAATTAAATGATATAATTGGGAGTGTTGAATTGCAAAATAAAGGTTTTCCATCAGAATGGCTTTATCAATTAAAACAAAAAAATAACATTGTATCAATTATAAGCAAATATGTTCATCTTGAAAAGAAAGGAAGCAGATATTGGGCTTGTTGTCCTTTTCATAATGAGAAAACGCCATCTTTTTCAGTAAATGAAGATGAGGGGTTTTATTATTGCTTTGGTTGCAAGGAAAGTGGAGATGTTATATCTTTTATTATGAAATTTGAATCTTGTGATTTTCTTGATGCCATCAATATACTTGCAAAGAATGCAAATATGGAAGTTCCTGAATATACTGGAGATCATGATGTTATTGAGAAAAAACAAGAAAAAGAAAGAGTATTGAAATTACTTGATTTAACATATAAACATTATCAACAAAATTTATATTTAAAAGAGGCAAAACCGGCACAAGATTATATAAAATTACGAGGATTTACAAGACATGAACTTGAAGATTTTAAACTTGGATTTTCACTGGATAGACATGATTTAATAAATTATTTAAGAATGCAAGGTTTTACATATAAAGAAATGATTGATGCAGGTGTTGCTCAAAAAAAAGATAATAATTATTATGATGTTTTAGGTGGACGGTTAATTTTTCCTATATTTAATTTACTTAATGAATGTGTTGGTTTTAGTGCAAGGGCTTTAGGAAAAGTAGAATATGCAAAATATATAAATACAGCAGAAACTTGTGTATTTCATAAGGGAAGGGTTGTATTTGGAATTAATTTGGTTAAGGCTTTAAAACAACAGGGAAAACTAGATAAGATAATTATTGTAGAAGGGCAAATTGACGTAATTGCAATGCACAGAGCAGGCTTTAAAACGACTGTGGCTTGTATGGGAACTGCTTTAACTGTTGAAAATGCCAAAGAGTTAAAAAAATTGACCAATAATATAGTCTTGTGTTTTGATGGAGATGGTGCTGGTGTAAAAGCAACATTAAAAAGTATAGATATACTTAAGGCTGAAGGGTTTAATGTTAGAATTGCTTCACTACCTAATATCCCAGGGGAGCATGATCCTGATGAAGTTTTGAAGAAACGTGGAAAGGAAGGTCTTGAAAAAATTATAAATGAAGCATTACCTATTACCGATTATTTAATAAAAACAGAATTAAATAATTATGATTTATCTAAAGTTGATGAAAAAGGTAAATTTGCTACAGCAGTGCTTATGCATATTAGTAAAATTGGAAAGAATAGTGAGGAAGAGCCTTATCTTGATAAATTAAGAGATTTGACCTCAATACCTATAGATATTTTGCGAAGAGATTTGGATCGTATAAAACAAGGGCAGGTAATCAAAAAAACTGATAAAAAAGAGGAAGAAAATGTTTTAATTAGTAGAGAAAATGGGAATATTAGGGCTATAAAGTTTATACTAAGTTCTCTTATGTTTAAGAAAGATTATATTAATAAAAATATTGATTATAAAAAGTTGCTTCCTAGATATAAAGAGATTGTTGAAAAAGCAGAACAGGGAATTCCGATTTCGTCATATTATGATTATTTTGATGTTGAAGATATACCTGTTTTAAAAGATTGCATCAATATAGATTTTTCTGAGTTTGAAAATTGCGATAAACAATACTTTAATGAATGTGTTTGGATTATTGCAAAACAAGAACTTATCAAAAGACAAGATGAGTTTGCAGAAAAATTCAAGATGTGTAGTGATGTGCAAGAAAGAATTCAAATTGCACAGAAATTAAATTTAATAGCCAAAGCGCTTAGAGAAAAAAGTTTGGAGGAATTTTATGTCAGATAATAAAATTGAACTTGAAATGAAAAGGGTTTTTGATGTTGCAACAAAAAAAGGTTCAATAAATGAAGAAGATGTTTATTTTAGATTGTTAAAGTTTGATTTGTCAGCACAAGAAATACAAAAATTTATCAAGAAACTTGAAAGTCATGGAATTAAAATTTTAAAAACAGATGAAGATGCTAATAGTGCTACAGATGATATATCAGATTTTTCTGGATTTACTTCAGTAGATGATCCTGTGAAAATGTATTTAAAAGATATTGGTAAAGTTCCTCTTTTAACTTCAGAAGAAGAGATTGAACTTGCAAAAAAGATTCTAGAGGGTGATGAGGTTGCAAAAGCAAGACTTTGTCAAGCAAACTTACGTTTGGTTGTGTCAATTGCTAAAAGATGGGCAAGCACAAATTCTTTATCTTTTCTTGATTTAATTCAAGAAGGAAATATGGGACTGTTACGTGCTGTTGAAAAGTTTGATTATACTAAAGGTTTCAGATTTTCAACTTATGCTACATGGTGGATTAAACAGGCTATCACAAGGGCTATTGCTGATCAATCAAGAACAATACGCCTTCCTGTTCATATGGTTGAGACTATTAATAGGTATAGTAGGACAGTTCGTCAATTAACACAAAAATTATCAAGAGACCCAACTCTTGAAGAGATTGCTGAAGCAATGGGAATTAGTGAAAATAAAGTTGTAGAAATTCAAAAGAGTGCTTTAGATCCTGTATCTCTTGAAACTCCAATAGGAGAAGAAGAAGATAGTAAGATGAGTGATTTCATTGAAGATGAATCTGCAAAAAGCCCAATGGAAGTTGCTTCACAAAAATTATTACATGAGCAACTTTTGGCAGTTATAGATACTTTAACTCCAAGAGAACAACAAGTTATAAGAGAGAGATATGGGCTTATAGATGGTAAATCAAAAACTCTTGAGGAAGTAGGACGTGAATTTAGTGTAACCAGAGAGCGTATTCGTCAAATTGAAGCAAAGGCTTTAAGGAAATTAAAACACCCAAATCGTAGTAAAAAATTAATAGATTTTATAAATTAAAACTCAAGAAAAAGGAGAAAGATATGGAAATAACAAAGATACTTGAGTATCAAACTTTGGACAGTGAGTTGTTTAAAATAGAAAAACAGTTACGTGAAAATAAAAATAAACAGCAAGCAAATCAAATGCATGAAAATATGAAAAATGCACAATTAAAATCAATTAAACTTGAGGATAAGGCTGGCAGTTTATTGGCAGAAATTGATAAAGTAAAAAAGCAGTTTAAAATTCAAGAAGATAAAATGAATGAATTTATGTCTAAAGATTTGACAAAATTATCAAAGGAAGAATTGGATAAACTTTCTATCTTGAAAGATAAATTAAGTCAAAACTTGAATATTCTAGATAAAAATTTAACATCTTTAGCAGAAAGTGTAAATGCTGTTTTATCTGATTTTAATAAAACAATTAAGGTTTTTAATTCTTCAAAAGAACAATTTGCTAAATGTAAAGCAGAGTATGATAATGATGTTAAAAAGGTTGAAGGCGTTAAAAATGAAATATCAAATAAATTGAAAGCATTGGCAAAAAATATTGATAATAAGATTATGGAAGCATATTTAAAAAGGAGAAAAGAAAATATATTTCCAGTTGTAGTTCCTTTGAAAGGAAATCTTTGCGGAGGTTGTCATATGGAATTACCTTATGCTACTATTTCAATGCTGGATAGCGAAGGAATATTAACGTGTGAACATTGCAGGAGAATAATTTATAAAGCCTAGATGAAAGTTTTTTGCTATACTTTATAGTTATGAAAAGATAATATTATCATTGATTTTATTATCTTTTTTTTATTTAAAAATTTACTTATAAAAATGTGAAATAATTAGTATTGATAATGCTTTTATTTTAGTGTTTAAATTTAAGCATTAAGTAAATTTCTGTTTTATTATTAAATTACTTGCTAAAATTAATATAATTAAATATAATTAAATCATAATGAGTAAGGCGGAATTATGATATTTAAAAAATTTTTTAATAAAGACGCCGATAAAGTTCAATACTTTGCAAGTAAATTTAATCTTAATCCTAGAATAGCAGAACTTATTCTTTCTAGGGGAATTAATACAGAAGATGATTTTAATGAATTTTTAAATCCTACAATTTTGCATGATCCTTTTTTGTTAAAAGGTATGAAAGATTTAGTTGATAGAGTTAAACTTGCAAAAGAACTAAAGGATAAAGTCCTTATTTTCGGTGATTATGATGTTGATGGTGTAAGTGCGACTGCCATTATGATAAAAGCACTTAAAGAATTTGGTATAAAGGCAGACTACTATTTGCCAAATAGATATATTGATGGTTATGGTTTGACTAATGCTGTTATAGATAAGATAGCAGATATTTATCAACCTAATTTAATAATTACTGTAGATTGTGGTATTTCTTGTTATCAAGAAGTTGAATATGCTAAAAATAAAGGGATTGAAATTATAGTAACTGACCATCATGAAATACCAGAAATAATTCCTGATACAATAGTTGTAAATGCCAAAATTGAAGGTCAAGAATATCCTTTTAGAGAACTTTGTGGGACAGGTGTAGCATACAAGTTTGCAGAAGCATTATTAGGGAGAAAGGCATCAGAGCAATTCTTACCAATTGCAGCAATAGCGACCATTGTAGATATTGTGCCTTTAAAGGGTGAAAATAGAACTATTGTAACAAGAGGACTTGGTTGTTGTGACAAATATTTACCTATTGGTTTGAAAATGATGTTTAAGGAATATGATATAAGCACAATAAAGCCAAACTCGACAGATATTTCTTTTAAAATAGGTCCTAAATTAAATGCATCAGGTCGAATGGGGGATGCAGGAGATTCTCTTAAAATTTATTTTGAAACTGACCCTGTAAAAATCAAAAAAGATTTAGAGAAAATTAAAAATCATAATTTAAAAAGACAAGAAATTTGTAATAAAATCTATGAAGATTGTGAGAATATGTTGTCTAAAATAGACATGAAAAATCAGCGTGTTATAGCACTTTTCTCAAAAACATGGGATAAGGGAGTTTTAGGTATAGTTTGTTCACGCCTTGTAGAGAAATATCATAAACCAGTATTTTTATTTTCTCAAGATGGGGATTTATTAAGTGGTTCAGGGCGAAGTATAGATGATATTAATATACATGAACTTCTTTCATCATTAAAAGATATTCTAGAAACTTTTGGTGGTCATTCTATGGCTGCTGGCTTAACATTAAAAAAAGAAAAATTTCAAGATTTTGTTCAAAAAATTAATTCGTTTGCTTTGAATTATATAAGTGATGATGTATTTATACCCATTAAATATTATGATCAAGATATAGATGAAGAAGATATTTCTTTAGATTTTGTAAAAGAATTAAATAGATTAGAACCTTTTGGATGTGAGAACCCAAGACCTAAGTTTAAAATTACTACTCAAAATGTTGAAATTTTACCAATGAAAAAGTTTCCTCAACATGCAAATATAAAAATTGGCAAATTGAATCTAACATATTTTAACTTTTTAAACAAATTGGTAAAAATAACGTTTTCAAGACAAAAATCTTTTATATTTGAATTTCAACCACGTTCTACAAAAGGATTAGTAGATGATTTTGATGGTGGTAATTATATAATAGAAGATGCTTATAAGAAATTAAATGCTATAGAATTGAATCAACTTGCAATAAACGGACAAAATGAGGCTCATTATCATTTATATCCAAAAAGTGAATTATTGAATTTTATAGGAGGGACAACTACAACTGTATTTGGAACTTGTTTTGTAACTTATTCTTGTTTTGAATATGTGGAATTTAGTAAAGAATATAATACACAGGGCATATATCATTTTGGGATATATGAAGATAACGAAATCGGATATAATTCTATATTACTTTCTCCAAAAGGTGTTAATTGGGCAAAAAATTATTCAAAAATAATTTTCCTTTCGCCTATAATTGATATGAAATATATTTCAGCATTAAATGCAGTTTCAAATGCCGAAATTTATGTTCCTATAGAGAAGGCTAATGATATAAGAAAATTTGCAGGAATAGATCTCTCTAGAAACGTCTATGCAAAAATCTTTAGAACGTTGACATCAAAATCAGGGCGTTCAATTTATAATGTTTTTGAATTATATGATAAGTGTGAGATTTCTAATTATATTTCTTTTACAACTTTTTATGGTGCTTTACTTGTATTTAATCAACTAGGATTAATTACTATTGAATTTGGTGAGCAAATAATAATAAAACCATTAAAAGGGGTAAAGAAAGAATTGACCCAATCAAAAATTTATAACAATTTGTTATTATTAAAAAATACTTTTAAAGGGGAAAATGAAAATGGAAAGGGTTGAAAAGATTATCTCATTAAAGAAAACTATTAATGAAAATTTTAGTTTAACTGATGAGGAATTGGAATTATATAATAAAATGCTTGATAATGATTTAAATTTTGAAAGACTTACAAGCATAATAAATGCTATAATAGACTACAAATTAGATAAAGATTCTTTAACTGCTTTTTTGAATTATCAACTTTATAAAATAAATCCCGAACTTGCAGATGAACTATCTAAAGACTTTAATCAAGAAACAAAAAAAATGATTGAAGATTTTAAAACTATTAAAGATATAAACCAATTAACATTAAGTGAAGAAATTGATGACATAAGACGAATGTTTATTGTCATGAGTAATGATATGAGAATAGTTATTATAAAACTATTTGGAATTTATTATGATATTTCAGTTCTTAAAAATCCTTTGAGTGAGGATGATAAACATTTTGTTAAGCAAGTCAAAGAAATTCATATTCCTTTATCTGAAAGATTGGGACTTGATAAATTAAAACAAATGCTTTATGATAACGTTGTAAGACTTGAGTATCCAGTTGAATACTTGAATTTAAAAAGAACTATAGAAAATAAAAAGAAAGATAATGAAAAACAACTTGCAATAACTAAACAAAAAATTCAGGAAATATTGAATGAATTAAAAATAGAAGGTCAGATAGAAAGCCGAATCAAGCATATTTCATCAATTTTTAATAAACTTCATAATAAACAATTAAGTCTAGATCAAATCTATGATATTTTAGCAATGAGAGTTATAGTTAATAATGTTGAAGAATGCTATTCAGTTTTAGGTCGTATACATGGGATATATAAACCTATTATTGGTCGAGTTAAAGATTATATTGCAAATCCTAAACCAAATGGTTACCAATCACTTCATACTACTATTATTGTTGAGAATCAACATCCAATGGAAATACAAATAAGAACTTTTGAGATGCATAAGGCATCAGAGTATGGTATATATGCTCATTGGCTTTATAAGGAGAAAAAAGATAAAAAGAATGATTTTGATAATAGACTTACATGGTTTAGACAGACGATTGAAAATGCAAAAAGTATGTCAAATGAAGACTTTATTGAAACATTAAAAAGTGATTTATATGATGGGGTTATTATTGCACAGACGCCAAAAGGAAGAGTAATTGAATTCCCAGAAGGTTCTACTGTAATTGATTTTGCTTATGCAATTCATAGTGAAATTGGTAATACATGTGTAGGGGCAAGGATAAATGGTAAATTAAAACCTATTACAACTCATTTGCATAATGGTGATATAGTAGAAATAATAACAAATAATCATTCTAAAGGGCCGTCAAGAGATTGGCTTAAATTTGTTAAAACATCTGGAGCAAGAAGTAAAATAAAAGCATTCTTTAAAAATGAATTAAAGGATGAAAATATTAGGCTTGGTAAAACAATGTTTAATCAAGCAGTTCAAGATAAAGGATTTTTGACAACACAATTCTTAACTGAAGAATATTTATCAGTGATCTTGAAACGTTACAATATGGAAAGTATGGATGAAATTTATGCCGCAATAGGTTCAGGGTCATTGACTGCAAGTCAAGTTGTAAGCAGATTTCAAACACTTTATAATAATGATAATAAACAAATTCCAAAGATTCAAAATGTTGTTCATTTAAAACGTGATAAAGATGGTGTGTTGATAGATGGTGATAGTGGAATGCTTGTAAGATTTGCGGGTTGTTGTAATCCTATTGAAGGAGATGATATTATAGGTTATATTTCAAGAGGAAAAGGGGTAACTATTCATAGAGATAATTGTCCTAATTTAAAATATTTAGAAAGTGAAAGATTGATAGATGCACAATGGCAGGTTAAAGAAGATGCAACTTTTACCGCATCAATAAAAGTTATTGCACACAAATCTGATAATAATATTGGAAAACTTACAAACTTGATAACAGGTCTTAAGATTAATATAAAAGGGTTTGATGCCAAAGATGTTGGCGATAATTTTATCTGCACATTGATTATTGATGTTAAAAATAAAGCGGAATTAAATAGTGCTATAACAGCGATAAGAAATTTAAATAATATTATAAGCGTCTATAGGAGCGAAAGATGAAGATTGAATCTAATGTAGAAGAATATAAAACTGAGTTACAAGACTTATGTAAATTATTTGGAGATGATTTAGAGATTGAAATAAGTGTAGAAGAAAAATCTATAGACAATAAGATTATAAATGATTTTGAAATTTCATATAATAAGCAAATAAAAAGGTTTTCCTATAGTTATTTGCTTGATCCTAATTTATCAGAATTAAGAAAGAAATCTTATAGAAAAAGACAAGTAAAAAATTTTTTGTATTTAATGTTATCTAAAGAATTAAATAAAACTTTACCTTGGGGGTCTTTGACAGGTGTAAGACCAACTAAATTTGCTAGAGATTTAGTTGAAAATGGTGAAATTAAAGACTATTTAATTTCTGAAAGTTTAGAAAAAGATTATTTTGTATCTAAAGAAAGGGCTAGACTTGTTCCAATGATTTTAAAAAATCAGCGATGTATAATCAGAAATGATAATTTAATTGATCTTTATGTTAATATTCCTATTTGTCCAACGAGATGTTTATATTGTTCGTTTATATCAAATGAATTAAGCAGAGTAAAAGATAAAGTCGAATTATATCTAGATTGTCTTATTAAAGAAATAGATGCAGTAAAAGATATTGTTAGAAAAAAATCTTATATTGTAAGAACAATATATATAGGTGGCGGAACTCCTTCAGTTTTAACAGCAAAACAACTTGATAGATTGTTAAATTCATTAAACTTTCCTATCAGTGAATTTACTGTTGAGTGTGGAAGACCTGATACTATAACAGAAGAAAAACTTGATGTTTTAAAAAAGCATAATGTCTCAAGAATTTCAATAAATCCTCAAACATTTTGTGAGACCACATTAAAAAGAATAGGTAGAAAACAAAAAAATGCTCAAGTTTTGGAAGCATATTCCTTAGCATTGCAAAAAGGTTTTGTAGTGAATATGGACATTATTGCTGGATTGCCAGGTGAGAAATTAGGGATTTTTAAAAGAACTATAAATACTTTGTTGGATTTATTTCCTCATAATATAACAGTTCATACATTGTCTATAAAAAGGGGATCTTTGCTGGCGTTAAATGAAAATAAAGTAAAAGAAGACAATTCACAAGTTGTTTTTAACATGGTTGATTATGCTGAAAAAATTTTGATTGAACATGGTTATAGACCTTACTATATTTATAGACAAAAAAATCAATTAGCAGGTCTTGAAAATGTTGGTTATTTTAGAGATGATAATGTATGTATATTTAATATTGATAGTATGGAAGAAACAAATACTATTATAGGTGTAGGGGCAGGTGCAATAAGCAAGCGAGTTTTTAACATAGAAAACAGAATTGAAAGACTGCCAAATGTAAAATTTATTGAAGATTATATCTCTAGAATAAACGAAATGATTGATAAGAAAAAAGAATTTTATAAATAATTAAAAAATTCGCTAAAACTGTTTACTTTTTATGATTTGTTTGCTATACTAAAAAAGTCGATAAGCCTTAAGACGCAGTAAAAAAGAGACCTTCTGACTTTTACTTCGTTAAAGGTGTTGAAATTATAAGTAGGAGGAAAAAATGGAAAAGAAAGAGATAATTGATAAGTTCAAACTTTCTGAAAAAGATACGGGTTCTGTTCAAGTTCAAATAGCACTTTTGACTGCTAGAATCAACCATTTAAATGAACATTTAAAATCTAATCCAAAAGACAATCATTCACGTCGTGGACTTTTACAAATGGTTGGTAAAAGAAAGGGCTTCTTATTATATCTTAAAGAAAGAGATATTGAAGCATACAGAAGTTTGATTAAAGAACTTGGTATTCGTGAAGTTAAGTAATTTATTTGAAATAGGGGGAGATATGTTTTTATCAATCCCTTTTTTTAATAAATTTATAAAAATTTAAGGAGAATATATGAAAGAAGATGCAAAGATATTTTCAATTGAAGTTGGAGGAAAAATAATTAGTTTTGAAACTGGAAGATTGTGTGAGCAGTCAAATGGTTCTTGCCTTGTAAGATGTGGTGAAACAGTTGTAATGGTAAATGTTACAATGTCAAAAGAGCCACGACCAGGAATTGATTTTTTCCCACTTGCTGTTGATTTTGAAGAAAAAATGTATTCTGTAGGAAAAATTCCTGGAGGATTTAAAAAACGTGAAAGTAAACCTTCAGATAAGGCAATATTAACATCAAGGTTGATAGATAGACCTTTAAGACCATTATTCCCAAAGGGATTTTATCATGATGTTTGTGTTGTTGCTACTGCATTATCTGTTGATCCAGATGTTGCACCAGAACCATTAGCAATGCTTGGTTCAAGTTTTGCTTTAACTATTTCAGATATACCATTTATGGGACCAACTGGATCAGTTCAAGTGGGATTGGTGGATAATAAATTTATTATAAATCCTAATGCTGAAGAAAGAGAAAAATCTTTAATGAATCTTACTGTTTCGGGAACTGATGAGGCAGTTTTAATGGTTGAAGCAGGTGCAAAAGAAGTTCCAGAAGAAACAATGCTTGATGCAATTATGTTTGCACATGAAGAAATTAAAAAGATTGTTGAGTTTCAAAAAGATGTTAAAAAGCAAATAGGAAAACCTTTGGCTGAGAATTTAGTTTATGACATTGTTCCAGATGAAATTGATAAAGCAGTTAGAGAGTTCGCAGATACTCGTCTTGACTATGCTCTTGATACTTTTGATCGTCATGAAAGACAAGAAAGACAAGATGTTGTGGATGCTGAAACCAAAGAACATTTTGCTGAAATTTTCCCTGAATGTGAAAAAGAAATTGGTCAAGTCCTTTACAAAATGACAAAAGAAAAGGTTAGAACAAAAATTTTAGAGAAAGGTATTCGTCCTGATGGAAGAAAACTTACTGAAATTCGTCCTATCTGGTGTGAAACAGGAGTATTACCAAGAACTCATGGTAGCGCAATTTTTACAAGGGGACAAACTCAAGTATTGACAACTTTAACTCTTGGAACGGTTTCGGATATGCAAAAGTTAGAAGGTCTTGATGATGAAGAAGTTAATAGATATGTTCATCATTATAATATGCCTGCTTATGCTACTGGTGAGGCTCGGGGAATAAAAAGTCCTGGACGTCGAGAAATTGGACACGGTGCTTTGGCTGAAAGAGCATTAGAAGCAGTTATTCCTTCAGAAGAGGAATTCCCTTATGCTTTAAGACTTGTGTCAGAAGTTTTATCTTCTAATGGTTCGTCTTCTATGGCATCTGTATGTGGTTCTACTTTGGCCTTGATGGACGGAGGGGTTCCTATAAAACGTCCTGTAGCAGGTATTGCAATGGGGCTTATTAAAGATGAAAAGTCTCATAAAGTGGCAGTTCTTTCTGATATACAAGGGTTAGAAGATTTTCTTGGAGATATGGACTTTAAAGTTACCGGAACAGAAAAGGGTGTAACTGCCATTCAAATGGATATTAAAATTAAAGGAATTGATAAGAATATATTAACAACTGCATTAAAACAAGCGAGAGAAGGAAGAATGTTTATTATGAATAAACTTTTGGAAGAAATTCCTCAACCTCGTGCTGAACTTTCAAAATATGCTCCAAAGATTATTACTTTTAATATTGATCCTGATAAAATAAAAGATGTAATTGGCAGTGGTGGAAAGATGATCAATAAAATTATCGATGAAACTGGTGTCAAGATTGATATTGATGACGATGGACAAGTATTTATAGCAACTCAAGATGCTGAAATGGCAGAGAAAGCAAAAAAGATTATTCTTGGTATTGTTGAAGATGTTGAGGTTGGAGATGTGTATGATGCAAAGGTTGTAAGAATAATGAATTTTGGTGCTTTTGTTGAGTTTGCTGGCAATAAGGAAGGTATGGTTCATATATCAAAACTTTCAAATAAACGTGTTGATAAGGTTGAAGATGTTGTCAAAGTTGGAGATGTTATAGAAGTAGAAGTTATTAAAATTGATGAAAAGGGAAGAATTGATTTGAAACGTATTATTCCAAAAGAATCTAAAAATTAATATTAAATAAAAATACTAGTATGCATTGCATACTAGTATTTTTTAAGTCTAAAACTTGGTATTATGTTATGAAAATATAATTAATTATATGACCTATAAATATGCTTTATTGCATGAATAAGGCGTTGTATTTCTGAAAAAGTATTAAAATAAGAAATTGATACTCTAATGGCACCTTGATCTAAAGTGCCTAATGCTTTATGTTTTAAAGGAGCACAATGATAACCACCACGAACACAAATTCCATATTTTTCATTTAAAATGTTTGCTACTTCATTAGAATGAATATTTTTAATATTGAATGCTAAGACTCCATTGGAATTTTCAGGGTGAGTATAACATTTAATATCAAGTTTAGATAATTCAAAATTCAAATAAGTCGTTAAATCATCTAACTTATCTTTGATGTTATTAAAATTATTTTCAACAAATTCTATACCTGCTCCTAGCCCCATAATGAGAGGTGTAGATATTGTTCCACTTTCTAGTTTTTCAGGGAAAATATCTGGTTGAAATAGTTCTAACGAATTTGTTCCAGTTCCACCAAATAGAATTGGTTCAGGTCTATAAGTGTTGCCCATTATAATAGCACCTATGCTTTGTGGGGCGTAAAAACCTTTATGTCCTGCAATAGTTAAAAAATCAATGTTTAAATCTTTTATATCAATTTGTTCATGACCACAACTTTGTGCTCCATCGACTAAAAATATTAAATGGTTTTGTTTGCAAAATTTCCCTATTTCTTTGATGTCGGCTTTACTTCCATTCACATTTGATATATGGTTACAAATTATCATATAAGTATTTTTTTGTATCAATGGTTTTATGTCTGATAAACATATTCCTTTACTATTATTTTGATAAGCAACGGAATAATCAATTAATCCTTTATTTTTTAAATATTCTAAAGGTCGCAAAACGGAATTATGTTCGTTTTCAGTGCATATAATATGGCCATTGTTTTTATAGCAACCTAAAATTACTTGGTTTAAAGCAGTAGTGCAATTATAAGTAAAAATTATATTTTGTGTTGATTCTGCATTAAAGTGATGTGCTAATTGCTCTCTAACATTTTCTACTTTGAGTGCAGTTTTAATGCTTGCATTATGACCACTTCTTCCAGGGTTTGCTGTATAATTTATTAAACTTTCATTAACTGCTTTTATAACTTCCTTTGGTTTGATATAGGTTGAAGCACTATTATCTAAATAAATCATTTGTAAACATTCCTTTATAAATACAATATAGTAAATTAGAGGGATTTTTGTGCATATTTAAGGAGGTTAATATGTTTGTAATCGCAGTATTTTCTTCAAGAAATGAAACGCTTTATTTTGCAAATATGTTTAAATCAAATAATTTGTATGCAATGATTATAAATACGCCTAAGGAGGCAGGGCAAGCATGTGGAATATCAGTTAAATTTGATGCACGAATGATAAATGTAGGGCGACAGTTTTTATCCTCAAAACCTTTTAGATCTTTTGTTGGCTTTTTTTCATTGAAATATATAAATAATAGACAAGTAGTTGAAAGATTATAATTATAATAAATATCAAGAACCTTGCAGAAAATTTAAAAATATGTATTTTTGTCGATTTTATAAATAAAATAATAGAGTGAAAACATTTTTTGCTTGTTTAAGTTTGACGATTTGTGCTGTTATTTTATCCTATTGTATAGGATGCTTTTTTGCATATTTTTATCCTATTAAATATCAAGATGAAATAAAATTTTATAGCGAAAAATATAATTTGAACAGTGCATTAATTGCATCAGTAATAAATGTTGAAAGTGGTTATGATGAGGAAGTAATATCAAATAAAGGAGCAATAGGTCTTATGCAATTAATGCCATCAACAGCAGAATGGGTGGCAAATAGAAATGGAATATATTATAACGAAGATAAATTATTTGAAGTTAGTTATAATTTAAATTTAGGTTGTTATTATTTAAGTTATTTGATAGATTATTTTAATAGTGAGGAAAATGGCGTATGTGCATATAACGCAGGGTTTGGAAATGTGCAAAATTGGCTTAAAAATAAAGAGTATTCCCAAGATGGGCAAAAACTAAAAATAATACCTTTTAATGAAACTAAAGATTATTTAAATAAGGTATATAAAAACTATCATTATTATAAAAATAGATATAAATAATTGACTTATTTATAGTTTTGTGTTAAGTTATTTATCAAAGGAGTTTAATTAATATGGCTGATACACAAATGCTATCAAATGAAGTGGATATTAGAAGAAAAAAAATTGAAGATTTGATTAATATGGGAGAAATTCCTTATAAAGATAAATTTGAAAGAACGTGCACTATTGCTGAGGCTAGAGAGAAATTAGGAGAGCATGTAAAAGTTGCTGGAAGAATTATTTTTAAAAGAGTAATGGGTAAGTTTGGATTTATTCAAATAAGAGATATTAATGCTAAAATTCAAGTTTCTGTTGGTAGAAATGAACTTGATGAGGATTCTTATGATTTTTATAAAAAAATGATAGACATTGCTGATTTTGTAGGAGTTGAAGGTGAGGTATATCAAACACAAACTGGAGAAATTACAGTTAAATGTGAAAAAATAACATTACTTTCTAAAACTCTTCGTCCATTACCAGAAAAATTTCATGGTTTAAATGATACTGAAACTATTTATAGACAAAGATATTTAGATTTAATTACAAATGAAGATTCTAGAAAAGTTTTTTTAACTAGAAGTAAAATTTCTTCTTTTATTAGACGATATCTTGAAGATAACGGATTTATTGAAGTTGAAACTCCTGTTTTACAAACAAATGTATCAGGTGCAAGTGCAAAACCTTTCTTTACACATCATAATGCTTTGGATATGGAATGTAATTTAAGAATTGCAAAGGAAACATGGCTTAAACAATGTATTGCTGCTGGATTTGATAGAGTATTTGAACTTGGAAAAGATTTCAGAAATGAAGGTATGGACACAACTCATCTTCAAGAATTTACTCAAGTAGAATGGTATGCTTCATATTGGAATTTTGAAGATAACATTAGATTTTTCCAATCTTTTATAAAGAAACTTATGATGGAATGTGTTGGTTCTACTTGCGTTGAATATCAAGGGAATAAAATAGACTTTGGAAAAGAAGAATGGGATAAAATTAATTATGTAGAAGAAATGAATAAGATTTTAGGCTTTGATTGTCTCTCAATAGAAGATCCTATTGTATTTAAAAATAAGGTTATAGAAAGAGGTTTATTTAGTGCAGGTGAACTCGAAGAATGTAAATCAGTTAGGGCTCTTATAGATTTTATTTATAAAAGAAAAATAAGGGCAAATATCGTTGGTCCTACGGTTTTATATAATTATCCTGCAGTTTTAAAAACTTTAGCAAGAAGAAATGATAAAAATGATAAGATAACAGATGCTTTTCAAATTGTTGTATGTGGCGCTGAAATAGTGAATGCTTATTCTGAATTGGTAGATCCTATAATGCAAAGAAAAACATTAGAAGATCAACTTAGAGATAAGATGGCAGGTGATGATGAAACAATGGATTTAGATGAGGATTTCTTGCTTGCAATGGAACATGGAATGCCTCCAATTTCAGGATTAGGATTTGGTATAGATAGATTTGTTATGTTTTTATTTGATTTACCTAATATAAGGGATACAGTTTTGTTCCCATTAATGAAGTAATTATTATGGATAAAAATCTTTTTTTAGAAGGATTAAATAATTTATTTCCAAATCCAAAATGTGAATTAAATTATAAATCAACGTATGAATTGTTAGTTGCTGTAATTTTATCTGCACAATGCACTGATAAAAGAGTAAATATTGTTACTAGTGAATTATTTAAAGAATATAATACACCTCAAAAAATGTTATCTTTATCACAAGAAGAATTAGAAAATAAAATTCGTTCATGTGGATTTTATCATAATAAGGCAAAAAATATATTATCAATGAGTAAAGATTTGATAGAGAAGTATAATGGAGAAGTTCCTAATAATATTAAAGATTTACAAACTTTGGCTGGTGTAGGGAGAAAAACTGCTAATGTGGTTTTTTCTGAAGCATTTAAAGGTAATGCTATTGCTGTAGATACACATGTTTTAAGAGTTTCTAATAGATTAGGTTTTGCAAATACATCAGATCCTTTTAAATGTGAGACGGAATTAATGAATACTTTTGAGAACAAATATTGGGGGAAATTACATCTTCAAATGGTTCTTTTTGGAAGGTATGTTTGTAAGTCTCAAAAACCAAATTGTTATGAATGTCCATTTAAAAATGATTGTAAATTTAATAAAAAATAACGATATCTAGTATTATGTATAATGTAATACATACAATATTATGTAAAAGTGATAGGAAGTGGAATATGTTTTTAGATAGAGCAAAAATTATTATTAAGGCTGGAAATGGTGGAAATGGTTCTACTTCTTTTTTGCGTAATGCACAAACTGCAAATGGTGGCCCTGATGGTGGTGAAGGTGGAAATGGTGGTGATGTAATTTTCGTTGCAACAAATTCTTTGAATACTTTATATGATTTTAGATTTCATAAAAAGTTTTTTGCAGAAAATGGTGAAAATGGTTCTAAAAAACTACAAACAGGTGCGAATGGTAAAGATGTAATTATAAAGGTTCCTTGTGGAACTGTTATTAAAGATGCTGAAAGCGATAAAATTATTGCTGATTTATATAGTGATGGAATGAAATTTGTTGCTCTCAAAGGTGGAAAAGGTGGTCATGGAAATGCATATTATAAATCTTCAATAAAACAAGCACCACATTATTCTCAAACTGGAGAAATAACCAAACAAAGAGAAGTTTTATTAGAATTAAAAACAATTGCAGATGTAGGGTTAGTAGGATTTCCAAATGCAGGTAAATCAACATTACTTTCATGTATATCAAACGCCAATCCTAAAATTGCTAATTATCCTTTTACAACACTTTACCCAAATTTGGGAGTATGCGAAGTAAAAGGGCAAACTTTTGTTGTTGCAGATATACCAGGATTAATTGAAGGAGCAAGTGAAGGACAAGGATTAGGGCATTATTTTTTAAGGCATGTTGAAAGGGTTCGTTTAATTTTGCATTTAGTCGATATTTCTCAAAGTGATGGAAGAGATTTTATTGAAGATTACAAAATAATAAATGAAGAACTTGCTAAATATAGTAAAGAACTGGCTGATACGCCACAATTAGTCATCTTATCTAAAATAGATTTATTAGATGAAGAAACTTTGAAAGAACGTAGATTGAAGTTTGAAAAAGAAATTGGTAAAAATTATTTAGAAATTTCTGCAGCGACATATCAGGGAATAGAACAATTAAAATTAAAAACACTTGAACTTTTAAGTAAATTACCAAAAAAACAACCATCTCAAATAGAAGAATTTGATTTTGATAAACGAGATAATCAGTCTATAAACGTAACAAGAGATGATGAAGGTGCATTTGTTTTAAGTGGTGGTAAGATCGATAATTTTATTAGAGGAGTTGTATTATCTGATACTCGTTCTTTTGCTTATTTTCAGAATAGGTTACAGGAAATGGGAATTATTGATCTAATGAAAGAAAAAGGTTTAAAAAATGGAAGTATTGTAAAAATTAAAGATATTGTATTTGAATATTTTGAATAATTTAAGGAGAAAAATATGATTACAACAAAACAAAGAGCATTTTTAAGAGGTCTTGGTAATGCTTTAGATTGTGTTATGCAGATTGGAAAAGAAGGATTAAGTGAGAATTCTTTTAAGACGCTTGAAGGCTTATTGGAAGCAAGAGAATTAATAAAAATAAAAGTTTTAAAAACTTGTGATTTAGAACCAAAAGAAATTAAAAATATTATTTGTGAAAAATTAAATGCAGAGCCTGTTCAAGTAATTGGGAGCAAAATTATCCTTTATAGGAGATCTTCTAAAAAAGATTTTAAACATATTGAACTTGTTTAAAATCTTTTTTATAATAATTCAGTGTTTAGTTTTTTATTGTATTTGGGATTTGTGTAGGATAATAGTGCAAATAACAAAAGTAAAGATGCTATTATACAATAGTAAAGGCTTATTTTAACAAAGAAAGATGATATAAATAATACAACTGCTGAAATTATATAACCTTTAGTTCTAGATTTATTAAAGGAATATGCCAGCAAATCTTTAAAGGTCTTTTTTATTTCTTTTTTATAAGTTAAAGTCAATTTTGGGAAATATTCATATTCTTTATAAAGTTCTGTATAACTTTCATATTTATTTAAAAGAATAATTTCAAAATCAAAGTTTTTAGTGAAAGTTAGGCAGATTTTATCATAATCATTGCAAACTATAATAAGTTTATTTGGTTTATCTTTTTTGCATTCTTTTATTATTTCATTAATATCATCTATTTGTATTGATTGGAATTTTAAAAGTGGATAAAGAATAACATTTAGATTTTGGTCATGAATAATTTTTATATATTTTTTTCTTTTAACTAAGTTTTTATGTCTAACATTTGCTAAATTATAAAAAAAATCTAAGGGATTTGTATCTGAAGAAAGAGAAAGAAACATATTTTCAGCGAGTTCTTTTTCGTTAATTTTAAGATGTTTTTTATATCCGTGTTTTTGTGAAATAAATATTGAAATAAATTCAATTATTAAGGTTAAACATATACTTACAACAATAGCAATCCAAAGTTCTTTAAAAATAAATCTACTCCAAATAAATGCTATTAAAAAAATCAAACTACATTTAATAAAAATTTGCAAAACTATTAAAAATTTTTTCATATTTAATTTATTGCCTATATTTTTATTTTTAGACTTTTAATTATAAATTTTATAGATTTGAGAATAGTTGATAATTGTGAATTTTATATAAAATTGTCAATACTTTTTTTTCGAATCGAAATTTTAAGTTTTGTAAACTATAAATCTTTATAAAAGTTTGACATTGTATTTATCTTTTATTTATAATAATTCTATTAATGGGGGAAATGTGGAAAATAGTATTGATAAATTTTATGATTATTTAACCGATAAAAAATGTAAAGATATTGCTGTTTATGATTTATCTAAAGAATCTCAAGATTGTAATATTATATTTGTTGTTTCTATTTCAAATGCTTTATCAAATAAAAAATTTGCTTTACAATTAATGAATGAATTAAATATTAAAGAATATCCTGAAGGCTATAATAAAGGTGAATGGATAATATTTGATTTAGGCGATGTCATAATTCATTCTTTTGTAACTTCTGTTAGAGAAAAATATAATTTGGATAAACTTTGGAAATCTAAAAAAGTTATGATTAATAAACAAAACAAAAAATAAAATATTGTTTTGTTTTTTTTGATTAATATGATAAAATAATTCTATTAGGAGTGGTATGATAAAAATTTGTTTTGTTTGCACAGGTAATACATGCCGTTCTATAATGGCAGAGCGACTGATGAAGAAAATCGTTAAAGAATATAAATTATCTGATTTAAAGATTATTTCTAGAGGATTAAATGCTAATGGTGAAATGATAACTGAAAATGCAAAACAAGTTTTAAAAAAATATCACGCCCTTGCTTCTAATAGAAAATCAATTAAACTTGGGAAAATAGATAAAGAAACTTTATATGTAACAATGACAGAAAATCAAAAAAAGCAGATTTTATCTTCAAATAAAGTGATTTCATATAAATCATTGATTGGAAAAGATGTCATGGATCCTTTTGGACAAAGTATAGAAGTTTATTTAAAAACTGCTGATGAATTAATTGATGGAATAGAAAAACTTATAAATATAATTGTTAATTGGAGAGAAAATAAAAATGATAATTTTAGCAAGTGATCATGCAGGGTTTCCTTTAAAAGAGGAAATTAAAAAGTTTTTTAACAAAGAAAATATTATTGCTATTGATGTTGGTTGCTATTCAAGAGAACAACTTGATGATTATCCAGATTTTGCCAAAGCGGGGAATGCGAAAGTTTTAGAGGATTCTCGTAATGTTGGAATTTATATTTGTGGAACTGGTATTGGAATGAGTATAGTAGCAAATAGAAATCCTAAAATTAGAGCAGCGTTATGTATGGATGAGACTTTTGCTTCGCTTGCAAGAAGACATAATGATGCAAATGTTCTTTGTTTGTCAGGAAGATTTACAAGTCCCAGAAAGGCTATCAAAATAATAAAAGTATTTTTAACAACAGATTTTGAAGGTGGAAGACACGCAAGAAGAATAAAAAAATATTGAGGTTAATTATGTTAAATGTTTTAATTCCTATTGTTTCAAATGTTAAAAGTTATCAGAAACTTATATCTGCATTGAATAATGCAGAAAATATAAATGTTTTGATAGGTATAACATCATCATTAAAATCACAGATTATGAATTTTGCTAGTGATAATATCTTTTTAATTGAATATGAGAATGGATCTTCAAGAGAATCTATAATAAATGGAATGCAGAAATATTTAGAAGAAGGTGCTGTAATGATTTTAAGAAAGCCTATCACAATTGAAGAGTTTAATAATTTTATTAGAGCAAAAAAAGATATTGTTTTATGCGAAAAAAAAGTTAATAAGTTTAAACAATTTATAAATTTTATATGGCAAAAAATGCTTAAACTTTTTTTGGGTGTTAAATTATATGAAGGTGATACATCTGTAATATTATTTGGTGAAGATATTTCTTCTGTATTTTCAAGTATAAATGATTTGAGTTTTTCAAGTAGAGTTGATAGATGGAGAGGATTAGAACAAGGGACTGTCGAAGTGAAAGGTTCTGCGGTTAAAACTGAAGTCGATAAAAAAGCAATATTTAAATATTTAATTATATCAATAATTTCACTTTTAGTTGGTGCTGTTGTTACTACTTGTGTGAGTTTATTTGCACCAATGAGCATAATAGTGGGTTTATTATTGTTCTGTTTGGATATTATATGTTTAACAATCTTATGTATAATGATTGTGCTTATTATTTTTAATTATTCAATAGGGAAAAAACATTTTGAAAATGCAGTTGAAGTCATTGACGATGATGAACAACAAATTTTAAATTATTCTGATGAAGAATTTGATGATACCGATGAAGATGATGAATTTAATTATGAAGGGGGAGATGATGAAGAAAATTAAAATTGGTATAAATGGTTTTGGTAGAATAGGAAGATTGGTTTTAAGGGTTTGTTCTAAAAGAGATAATGTTGAAGTAGTAGCGATAAATGATCCTTTTATTGATCTTGAATATAGCAAATATATGTTTACACATGATACTATTCATGGGAAATTTGAAGGTTCTTGTGAAATAAAAGATGGTTTACTTTTTGTAAATAATAACCCAATTAAATTTTATGCAGAGAAAGAACCAAGTTTGATTCCATGGGGAAAGCATAATGTTGATGTTGTTATTGAAGCAACAGGGAAATTTACAAAATATGAAGATGCAGTTAAACATTTAGATGGAGGTGCAAAAAAAGTAATAGTTTCAGCACCAGGGAAAAATATGCCAATGTTTGTCATGGGAGTAAATGAAACCTCATATAAAGATGAAAAAGTAATATCAAATGCTTCTTGCACTACAAATTGTTTAGCACCTTTAACAAAGGTTATAAATGATGCTTTTGGTATAGAAGAAGGATTGATGACTACAGTTCATTCCGTTACAGCAACTCAATTGACTGTAGATGGACCTTCCAAGAAAGATTGGAGAGGTGGACGTGCAGCCACATACAATATTATTCCATCTTCTACAGGAGCAGCAAAGGCTGTCGGTGAAGTTATTCCTCAGTTAAAAGGGAAACTTACTGGAATGAGTTTTAGAGTTCCAACATTAAATGTGTCAGTAGTTGATTTAACTGTAAGATTAAAAAAACCTACAACTTATGAAGAAATTGTTAATGAAGTCAAAAAGGCTTCAGAAACTAATATGAAAGGTATATTAGGTTGGACAGATGATGCAGTTGTATCTTCAGATTTTATTGGCGATAGTAGAACTTCAATTTTTGATGTTAATGCTGGAATTATGATTAGTCCTACATTTGTTAAATTAGTTTCATGGTATGATAATGAATGGGGTTATTCTAATAAAACAGTAGATTTGGCTTGCTATATTTCAAGATAATTGGGGTTTTTATGGAAAATGGTCATGATTATAAAGAAGAAATTGAACAAAATGTTATAATTGATAAAAAGAAAGAAAAGCAACAAAAACAACCAAAAGAGAAGCCTAGGTTTTCATTTAATACTATCTTATCGTTTATTGCATATATAGGTATTGGTTGTATTGCTTTGGCTTTGCTATTGACGTTAGTTTTAAAAGGTGATACAAATTTGTCAAGGGCTTTTGCATCTGTTGGAGAAGTTATTGCATATATTATCTGTATTATACTTGCCTTTACATGGGTAAAAACACATAAGAAAGTTGGTTGGATTGTTTGTTATGTAATATTTGTTGTAACAATAGTAGTCTTATTTATATTAACTGTAAATAATTAGTTATATTTATATAACATAATAGTTCATTATATAAGGAAATAATATGAAAAATGTTAATATATTAGTAACATTATTTTCTGTCGTTTTAATGATTGTTTTTGTAGCACTAAAATCTATATGGACTGGTTTTGTATATTTTGCTTTGGTAATATTGATTGGTATTTGCATTTATTGGATTGTAATAATTTCAATAGATTATGTTTTTGAATATAGAACAAACTTATTAAAAAGATTTAAATTCTATTGTGCAAAACTTATTAATTCAAGTAGTGTTACATCACAAATAATTGAAGAAAATAAAGAATTTTATATAAAAAAGTTTAAAAAAAGTTTAGTTAAAGAAAAATCTATTGAGTGGTTTAAAATATTGTTTTTGGTATCTATAATTATAGTTTCAATAATTGCTATGGCTACAGGTGCTATATTGTAGATAGATTAAATTTACATTAAAAATGATTAATGGTATATAAGAGAGAAGTTTGTTAATTATTATTTTATTTAAAATAATTTAATGTTTATACATATAAAATCTTTTAATAAAAATATTAATAATATATGAAAATTCATTGTGCCAATTATATTAAACAAAAAGTGTTATGATTTTATTTGATATTATTAGATTTTGATTTTATTATGAATATTCTGCTACGACAAACTTCATGTTTATATTTAATTAAATTGCTTTATTTTTGTTTGCTAAAATTGTTTTATTGTGTTATTATTAATATGCAATTTATAAAGGAGAATTATAATGTATACATTTGAGAAAAAAGATAAACAAGGTGTTTTAAAAGTCAAAGTTTCAAAGGAAGTTTGGGAGAAGGCAGTTGAACATTCTTATGAAATTAATAAAGGAAAATATAATATCCAAGGCTTCAGAAAAGGTAAAGCACCAAGAAAAGTTATAGAACAAAATTATGGTGATATGGTATTTTTTGATGATGCTTTTGATGAAGTAATCTCTAATGAATATTCAAAATTTTTATCTGAAAATACATCTATTGTGCCTGCTAGTCATCCACATGTAGATATGAATTCTTTTTCAATTGATAGTGGTATAGAAGCAACTTTAGTTTTTGATTTGATGCCAGAATTTAATCTTCCAGATTTAAGTAAGATTAAAGTAGAAAAAGAAAAGGCAGAAGTAACCGAAGAAGATGTTTTAAAAGAACTTGAAAATGAAAGATTGGCTCATGCTAGATATGTAGAGGAAGATAAAAAGGCAGAAAATGGCGATTTTGCAACTATAGATTTCACTGGTTTTGTTAATGGTGAAAAATTTGAAGGTGGAGAAGCAAAAGATTACAGATTAGAACTTGGTTCTCACACATTTATTGAAGGTTTTGAAGAACAAGTAGTAGGAATGACAAAAGGAGAAGAAAGGGACGTAAATGTTACTTTCCCAGAAAATTATCCTGCTGAAAATCTTAAAGGGAAACCAGCAGTATTTAAAGTTGTGTTAAAAAAAGTCGAGAAAAAAGTTTTACCTGAAATTGATGATAAATACATTTCAGATACTACTGAATTTGAAACTGTGGATGAATATAAAAATTTAGTTAAAGAGAATTTATTAAAAATCGCAGAAGAACGAGTTGAACGAGATTATGAAGTTAAATTATTAGATGAAATTGCTGAAAAGAGTAATATTGAACTTCCAAAATCAATGATAGATCATGAAGTTCATCATATTATTGAAGATTTTGAACATAGATTATCTCATCAAGGAATGACTATGCAAAATTATCTTGATTATATAGGTAAATCACTTGAAGAGTTTAAAAAAGAAAGAGAAACTGATGCTGAAAAAAATATTAAAACAAGATTAGTGTTACAAAAAATAATATCTCAAAATAAAATTTCAGTTACCACAGAAGAATTAGATGAAAATATTTCTCAATATGCTAACAGATATCAAATGACTCTTGAGGAATTTAAAAAATCAATGTCTCCAGATGACTACGCTTATTTTGAAAATAATGCAATTATGACAAAAGTTTTAAATTTTATAAAATCTAATGTTAAATAATATTTATTAGACATATAAATATATATTGAAAATAGATTATTATAATTCGTTAAACATACTTAAGATATAATTGGAACTGTTTTTTACAGTTCCATCTTAATATTTAGAACTATATTAAATTTTATATTTTGAAAGTATTTCTTTTTATGCATAATATTTATAAAATGTGGGAGGATAATTATGTTAATTCCAATGGTTGTTGATCAAACAGGTAATAGTGAAAGATCGTATGATATTTATTCAAGATTGCTTGAAGATAGAATTATTTTTTTAAATGGTGAAATAGATGATAATGTAGCAAATATTGTTGTTGCTCAACTTATTTATTTGGAAGGAAAGAATCCTAATAAAGATATCTTTATATATATCAATAGTCCAGGAGGAAGTGTTTCTGCAGGACTTGCAATTTACGATACAATGAAATATATTAAATGTGATGTTTCAACAATTTGTGTAGGAAGAGCAGCATCTATGGGGGCTTTCTTATTAGCAGGTGGGACAAAAGGTAAAAGGTTTGCATTACCTAATAGTGAAATTATGATTCATCAACCTTTAGGAGGTGCTCAAGGGCAAGTAAGTGATATCCAAATACAAGCGAATCATATTCAATATATAAAAGAAAGAATGAATTTAATGTTAAGCGAGAATACAGGAAAACCACTTGAAATTGTTGAGAAAGATACAGATCGAGATAATTATATGACAGCACAAGAAGCTAAAGATTATGGTATTATAGATGAAATTTTTGTATCGAGAAATAAAGCATAAATTAGGGAGGCGAAATGTCAGATATTGAATGCAAATGTAGTTTCTGTGGGAAAAGTCAAAGAGATGCAAAAAAATTAATTGCAAGTCCAAATGGGGAGTCATTTATTTGTGATGAATGTATTGAAATTTGTAAAGATATAATTACAGATATAACAAAAAAATCGACTTTTGAAAAAATAGAATTGCCTACGCCTATAGAAATAAAAGAAAAACTTGATGAATATATTGTAGGGCAAGAAGAGGCAAAAAGGGTTTTGGCTGTTGCAGTTTATAATCATTATAAAAGATTAAATTACAATTATGCTAAAGATTCTAAAAATTCTGATGATGTTGAATTGGAAAAAAGTAATATTTTGATGATTGGACCTACAGGTTCAGGGAAAACTTTACTTGCTAAAACTTTAGCAAAAATTTTAAAAGTTCCATTTGCGACTGCTGATGCTACAACATTAACAGAGGCTGGATATGTAGGCGATGATGTTGAAAATATTCTTTTAAAATTAATTCAGAATGCTGACTATGATATTGAAAAGGCTCAACGTGGAATAATTTATATAGATGAAATTGATAAAATAGCACGAAAGACTCAAAATGTATCTATCACTAGAGATGTTGCAGGCGAAGGGGTTCAACAAGCATTGTTGAAAATACTTGAAAGTACCATTGCAAGTGTTCCTCCACAAGGGGGAAGGAAACATCCGCATCAAGAAATGATTCAAATTGATACAACGAATATTTTATTTATTTGTGGTGGAGCATTTGTGGGGTTGGATAAAATAATTGAGTCTAGAGAGAATAATTCAACTTTAGGTTTTAATGCTGAAATTAAAACGAATGAAGATAAAAAAGATATTAATATTATTAAAAATGTTCAACCAAATGATTTAGTTAAATTTGGTCTAATTCCTGAATTTATTGGACGTTTACCAGTCGTTGTAGGACTAGATGAATTAAATCAAGATGCACTTGTTAAGATATTAACTGAGCCTAAAAATTCAATTATTAAACAATATAATCTTATGTTTAAAATAGATGGAATTGATATTGAATTTTCTCAAGAAGCAATTAAAGCGATTGCGAAAAAGGCAATGGATTTAAAAACTGGGGCAAGAGGATTAAGAACTATTATTGAAACAAAGATGAATAAATTGATGTATGAAGCACCAAGTCTTCAAGATGTTGAAAAAATTGTTGTAAATGATAAGTTTATAGAACTTGATAATGGGCAACCAGAAATAATTCATAAATCTGAGGGGAATAAAAAAGAAGTATGTTAACATACTTCTTTTTTTAACAATGTAAAATAAAAAATCATATATGAATTGAAGGAGGTAATATGAGAAGATTTTTTAATATTCTAGATTTTAATTCTCAAAACAGAACTAATGATTTTATAACAATACAAAATGCACGTGCAGATATAATTGGTGAATTAGAGGCTATCATAATGTATGAAAATCATTTAGAGCAAACGAATGATATTAATGCACAAAATACAATTAAAGATATAGTTAAAGAAGAAAAGTTGCATGTTGGACAATTGTTTGGTTTGCTATTTAAATTAGATCCTGAAAGCAAGATTCAATTTGAAAAAGGAATTAAAGAATTTGAAAATACGGAAAATTAAAGCATATGCTTTAATTTTTTATATTGGTTGAATAATTTATAAAAAATGCTTGACTTTTATATAATAAATTAATATAATAAGAAGGTATGATATGTGCAGGCGTGGCGGAATGGCAGACGCGCTTGTTTAAGGGGCAAGTGGGAAACCGTGTGGGTTCGACTCCCACCGCCTGCACCATAGAATTTAAAATATTAAAAAATCTTCTTAAGTATTTAGTTTGTATACTTTGAGAAGATTTTTTATTATATTGATTTTGATAGAATTTTTTAATTTTTGATAATATTTATTAGATTTGAAAAATCGTTAGGGTAGGGAATATCTATTTTTATTATCTTATTTTTATATGGATGGAAAAATGTTAATTTATTGCATACTAAAGCAGTATGGTTTATATAATTGCTTTTTTCTCCATATATTTCATCACCTATAAGAGGATGATTTATTGAAGATAAATGAATTCTTATTTGATGAGTTCGACCATGTTCTAGTTCTAATTCAATTAAAGACATATTTATATTTTTATTTGAGCAAATTGGTTTTACAAAAGTTTTTGCATCTTTTCCATTTTTTGAAATTATTCTTTTGATTTGATTTATTCCATTATTTGAAATTGTTTCAATTTTTTTATCAATTATGATAGGTTTATCAATTATTCCTTTGCATACAGCGGCATATGTTTTATTAATATTTTTAATATCTTTTTGTGCTATACTATTTTTGGCAACAATAATTATGCCTGCAGTATCTTTGTCTAATCTATTAATTATTCTTAAGACAAAATTAGGGGACTTGTCTTTCATGTAATAACATATAGCACCAGCGAGATTATAATTATAATGTGTTTTGGTTGGCATACATGGAATTCCACTTTCTTTATATACTAGTAAGTAGTCTCTATCTTCATATACAATATTTAGTGGTAATATGCAATGCATAATAGTTGATTTGTTGTTGGGAGAATCTTCTATTTCTAATATATCATTATCATTTAAGGGGTGCCGCATATTAGTGATTTCTCCATTAACTTTTATGTATCCCATTTTTTTTCTTAAATTAGATATATAGTTTTCTGAAAAATTTTGATTTTTTAAAAAATAATAAACGCTTTTAAATTTGCTTTTTATAACATATTTTTTTAATACCATTTTCATTCCTTATATTTCAAACGTTATTTATAATAAATAAGTGTATATCTTTTTAATGAAAAAATCAAACGCTTTTAAAAAATTGCTTGACATTTTTTATCCATTTAATTTATACTAAATTCAAAATAAAAGCGATGATGTAAGAGTAGTAAAAAGATAGAGATTTTACAGAGAATTTGCAAATGCTGAGAAGCAAATAATTTTCTTCTTTTGAATTCGCTTACTAGCTGTGATTACGAAAGCAGTTAAATGTTATTAGTTTTTGCCGTGAAATCTACGTAACAGATTTAATAAGGGTAGTTTTCTACTAAAATTAGGTGGTACCACGAAGAAGGTTCTCTTTCGTCCTAAAGACTAGAGAACCTTTTTATTAAATGGAGGAATTAAAAGTTAATGATAAAAGAAGATTTGATGAAATTAAATATTGATTTTGAAAAAGAAATTTTAAATGTTAATGACGCGAAATTATTAAATGAGATAAAAGTAAAAATCTTTGGAAAGTCGGGTGCGTTAACTCTTTTATCAAAAAGTATGAGAGATTTATCTGCTGAAGAGCGTCCAATTGTTGGAGCAATGATTAATGAAGTTCGTAAAAATTTAGAATCAAAAATTTTAGAAAAAGAAAGTTTATTTAAACAAAAAGAGTTGTTGAATAAATTGGAAAACGAAAAAGTTGATATTACAGAGCCATCTAAAGGTTGTGAAATTGGGGCATTGCATCCTATATCGAGTGTAATTGATAAATTGACAGATATTTGTGTTGAAATGGGATTTTCAGTAGTTGAAGGTCCTGAAGTTGAAACAGATTATTATAATTTTGAAGCCATGAATATACCTAAGAATCATCCTTCAAGAGATATGCAGGATACCTTCTTTATAACCGAAAACACTTTGTTAAGATCGCAAACATCTGCAGTTCAGGCTCGTGAAATGGAAAAAAGAAAACCACCATTTAAAATTATTTGTCCTGGTAAAACTTACAGAAATGAAAGTGATTCAACGCATAGTCCAATATTCCATCAATTAGAAGGGTTGGTTGTAGATGAAAAAATTTCAATGGCTGACTTAAAGGCTATGTTGACAACCTTAATGAAAAGACTTTATGGTGATGATACGGTAATTAGATTTAGACCTTCATTCTTTCCATTTACCGAACCAAGCATAGAGGTTGATGTTTCGTGTCCAAATTGTCATGGCAAAGGCTGTTCTACTTGTAAAGGGACGGGAATGCTTGAATTATTAGGTGCTGGTATTGTAAATCCTAAAGTATTAGAAATTTCAGGCATTGATAGTAAAAAATATAGTGGTTTTGCATTTGGTTTTGGTCTTGATAGGGTTGCAATGATTTTAAATGGAATAACTAATATTAGAAATTTTTATAAAAATGATATTAGATTTTTAAATCAAATGAAATAAGATATGTAAAAATCAATTTTTTAAAGATTTTAAGGAGAAAATATGAAAGTAACTTATAATTGGTTAAAAGAGTTAACAGGAGTTAATGTTTCGCCTGAAGATATTGCTACAAAATTAACTTCTGCTGGTATGGAAGTTGAGGAAATTATTTATCAAAACCAGCATTTGCATGATGTTGTTGTTGGGAAAATTTTAAAAATAGAAAAGCATCCACAGGCAGACAGGCTTGTAGTTTGTCAAGTTGATATTGGAAATGAAATAGTTCAAATAATAACTGCTGCAACAAATGTTTTTGAAGGGGCAGTTATTCCAGTTAGTTTGCCTGGTGCAGATTTGGTTAATGGAGTAAAAATCCAAAAAGCAAAAATGAGAGGCGTTGAGTCTTGTGGAATGTTTTGTTCAGGACAAGAATTGGGGATAGATGAAAATTATGTTGAAGGTGCTGGTGTTGATGGAATTTTAATTCTTCCTAATGATATGAAAATAGGTCAACCTATAGAAGATGCATTATTGTTAAATGATGTTGTTTTTGATGTGGGAATAACTCCTAATCGTGCAGATTGTATGAGTGTAATTGGTATAGCAAGGGAAGTTTGTGCTTTATATGGTGTTCAACTTAAGAAGTTAAATTTAAGTTATGACATTGATGTATACGCAAAAGATACAGTAAGAGATTATGTTAACGTAAAAGTTGAGACTGAAAATTGTTATAGGTATATGGCTTCTGCGATAACTGATGTCAAAATTGAACGTTCTCCTTTATGGATGAGAGCAAGATTGAATGCTGTTGGTATAAAGCCAATAAATACGCTTGTTGATATAACTAATTATGTTTTAGTTGAAATAGGTCAACCATTACATGCTTTTGATCAACAGTTAATTGGTGATAAACAAATTATTGTAAGACAAGCAAAAATAGGAGAAAGAATTGATGTATTAAATCATAATTCTTATGATCTAGACGAAAATGTAATGGTTATTGCAGATTCTCAAAAACCTATGGTTATTGCTGGAGTAATAGGTGGGCTTGATTCTTGTATAAATCAAAATACTAAAAATTGTGTTCTTGAGGCTGCAGTTTTTGATTTAAAATCAATTAGAGTTACAAGTAGAAAACTTGGTATTAGAACAGATTCTTCTGCTAGGTATGAAAAAGGAGTTAATGTTGCTAATGCCGAGTTAGGTATGGCTCGTGCATTGCATTTAATTTCTATGTTAAAGTGTGGTAAAGTAACAAGAGGTATGATTGATATTTCTTCTCGAAAAAATGAAAGTAGAAAAATTGTAGGTTCTATAGATAAAATTAATGAAATTTTGGGAGTTGAAATACCTAAACAAGATATGGTAAGAATCTTAAATAGTTTGGGGATAGAAACTACAGTAATAGCAAATAAGTTAAATTGTATAGTTCCTCCTTATAGAGAAGATATTGAAAATGATAATGATTTGGCTGAAGAAATTATTAGACTTTATGGTTATGATGTATATGATAAGGTAGATTATAATTTATTTGAAAATTCTAAGGTTACTGAAGGTTGCCACCATCCAAGATTAAGTTTAGAAAGAAAGTTTAGAAACGCATTGGTAGAACATGGGTTTTATGAAAATATTTCATACACACTTGTTTCTCCTGATTTGGTAAAAAAATTATATTTGAATGATGAGAGAGCAAACCTTGTAAAAATTGCTAATCCAATAAGTGAAGATATTTCTTGTCTAAGGTCTTCGTTGGCACATTCTTTGTTCTTAAATCTTGCCTATAATTTAAGCGTTGGTAATAAAAATTTAAAAATCTTTGAATGTGGAAGAACTTTTATAGCCCAAGAAACTGAAAGTAGCGATTTGCCAATAGAAAAAAATATGCTAGGGTTGGCAATTTATTCGGATAATTTTGATTTCTTCTTTTTAAAAGGAATTGTTGAAGATTTATTGAAAAAGACATCTGCAAACTATATTTGCCAAAGATCTACTGAACCATATTTACATCCTGGAATTTCTGCAGATATATTTATTGATAGTAAAAAAATAGGTTCTTTTGGTAAAGTGCATCCTTTAGTAACTCAAAATTATGAATTACCTGAAAATGTTTATTATGCAGAAATTGATAGTGGTTATTTAGCCGACTTGCCAGAGAAAAAATTTAATGTAAAAAATATTTCTAAATTCCCTATAGTAGAAAGAGATTTGGCTGTTGTTGTTAATGAAGATGTTAAAGTTGGTGATATGCTTGATACAATTAAATCTGCTTGTGGTAAATTATATTATGAAGCTTCTTTATTTGATATTTATAGGAATAAAAATCTAGGGGAAAATAAAAAGAGTGTGGCTTTCAATATCAAATTATCTGATATGAATAAAACTCTTACTGATGAAGAAGTTTCACAAGTAATTAAAAAGATTTTAAAAGCATTTACTTATAAATTTGAGGCAATATTAAGATGATTTATTTAGATAATGCAGCAACAACAAAAATGTTTGAAAAAAGTGTGGAAGTGTATAAAGATTATGCTTGCCACAATTTTTTCAATCCATCTGCTGGATATAAAATCTCGTTGGAGATATCAAAAGAATTAGAACAAGTTAGAAAGAATTTAATGCAGAAATTAGATGTAAATTCAGGTAATGTAATATTTACTGGGGGAGCAACTGAAAGTAATAATTTAGCAATTCTGGGTAGTAAACGAAATGGAAAATGGGAATATGTTTTCTCCGAAGGAGAACATCCTAGTGTTTATAATGTTGCTAGAAAAATAGAACAAGATGGTAATATCGTTCATTTCGTTAAGTTACGAAGTGATGGTCAGATTGATTATGAAAAATTAAAAGATATAGTTAATGAGAGAACTAGACTTATTTCTACTATTCATGTAAGCAACGAAACGGGAGCCGTTAATAATTTATTTTTAATAAATCAAATAAGAAAAGAAAAAGCACCAAATGCATTATTTCATGTTGATGGTGTGCAAGCATTTTGTAAAATACCTTTTTCATTAAAAGATTTTGGGGTTGATTTTTATACTATATCAGCACATAAATTTCATGGTCCTAAAGGGGTTGGGGCTTTGTATGTAAGAAATACTCAAATGTTAAAGAATATTATTTATGGAGGAGGACAAGAATTTGGTTTTCGTTCTGGGACAGAAAATGTCCCTGGAATTATGGCTATGAATTATGCTTTTTCTAATATTGACGTAAATAAAAATTTTAAAATTGTAACAAACTTGAGGAAGACTTTATTAAGTATTTTGTTGAAAGATGAAAATGTTAGTTATTTGGAAACGGATAGCCCATACATTTTAAGCGTTGGTTTTAAAGGGGTAAATGGTGAAACGTTAATGCGTGCTTTGCAAGATAAGGAGATTTATGTTGGGACAGGAAGTGCTTGTTCGACTAAAAAGGCAGGAAATCGAGTCCTTGAAAGTATAGGTCAGACAAAAGACCAAATTAAAACACATATTAGAATTTCATTAGATTCCGAACTAACTGAAAAAGAAATAATTAGTGCTGGAGAATTAATTTTAGACACATATCATGAAATATGGGAGAAAGTAAAATGAAAAGTATTCTTTTAAGATTCGGCGAATTATACTTAAAAGGAAATAATAGGTATTTATTTGAGAAAATGCTTATTGATAATATAAAATTTACATTAAAAGATGAGAAATTTCAATTTGAAAAGACTTTTGGAAGATATGTTATAACCAATTATAACCAGGTTGATGAAAATAGAATTATTGAAAAACTAAAAAGGGTTTTTGGTTTGCATAGTTTTTCTATAACAACTGAAGTTGACTCGAACAAAGAAGATATAACAAATGAGGTTTGTAAGATAGATACTTCTAATAAATCTTTTAAAGTGTTTGTAAAAAGGGCTGATAAGGCATTCGAAATGTCTTCTATGGAATTTGCTAGTTACCTTGGGGGAAAGTTGCTTGAAAAATATCCTACAAGTAAAGTAGATTTGTATAAGCCTGAAATTTCTATTAATGTTGATATGAGAATTAATGGAAAGTCATATATTTTTACTGATAGTATAAAAGGTCAAGGTGGACTTCCTTTGGGGTGCTCTGGTAAAGGGTTGATGCTGTTGTCTGGAGGTATTGACAGTCCTGTTGCAGGATATCTTATAGCAAAAAGAGGCATGAAATTAGATGCCTTGCATTTTCATAGTTATCCTTATACGTCAGAGCAGGCTAAAGATAAAGTTATAACTTTAGCAAAAGAGTTGTCGCAGTATTTAGGACATTTTAATTTACATATTGTTTCTTTCACTAAAGTGCAAGAAGAAATTCATAAGCATTGTTTACCGGAATATATGATTACTATTATGAGAAGAATTATGATGAGAGTTGCAGAAAAAATTTGTGAAAATAATAAACTCGGTGCTATTGTTACAGGAGAGAGTTTGGGGCAAGTTGCGAGTCAAACTATGGAAAGTATGCAGACGACAGGCAGTGTGTTAAAATCATTACCTATTTTACGTCCATGTGTGGCTATGGATAAAGAGGATATAATTAAGGTAGCGAATGAGATTGAGACTTTTAAGACTTCTATTTTGCCTTATGAAGATTGTTGCACAGTGTTTTTGCCTAAAAATCCTGTTATACGTCCAACAATAGAAAAATGTTTAAAAGAAGAAAGTAAATTGGATATTTCTTCTTTGGTAGATGAATGTGTAAGTGGGGAAGAGATTATTAAAATATAGCAAATAATCAAAATTGAAAATTGGTAAATTCTCAATTAAATTTAAGATTGTTTATATAAAGAAGAGATTGTTTTCTCTTCTTTTTTTATTGTTATAAAATGGTATTTATTTGAGATATGTATAAACGTTTATAATTATAAATTACTCATTTATAATTTTGCATATTACATTATATATATAAAAAATGCATGAATATTTATGCAAAAATCACTTGCATAATTATAAAAAATGATGTATAATAATCAAAAATGAATGAATATCTATAAATTCATAATTATGCATAACGGCTATATCCCTTGAAAATAGGGCGATATAGCGATTTAGGAGAAATTGAAATGGCAAGGAGTGCAAGACAATCAAAGATACTTGAACTTATCTCAACTAAAGAGATTGAAACTCAAGATGAATTGGCAAGAGAACTAAAGAATGCAAATTTTGATATTACACAAGCGACTATATCAAGAGATATTAAGGAACTTGGTCTTACCAAAATCCTTTCTAGTTCAGGTAAATATAAATATTGTTTTGTGGGATCAGATGAGCAAGTAATTTCAAATAAATACATATCAATTTTTAAAGAGGCTGTGATTTCAGTAAAGTCTGCTATGAATTTAATTGTTATCAAAACTATGAAAGGACTTGGTGCTGGTGTTGCTAGTTTTGTTGATAAACTTAATATTAATGAATTGATGGGGGCAGTCAATGGTGATGATACTGTTATGCTTATCTTCCCTTCAACCATTGTTGCTAGTCAAGCAGTTATAACTTTAAATGACATGTTAAATTAAGGGGGCAAAAATGTTACAATCATTATCTATTAAGAATGTTGCCCTTATAAAAAATATTGTAATTGATTTTGACAAAGGGCTAAACATTTTATTGGGTGAAACTGGTGCTGGCAAAAGTATAATTTTTGATGCTTTAAACTTTGTATTAGGTGCGAAGGCTGATAAAACTTTAATTCGTAGTGGAGAAGATTCAATGCGAGTTGATGCAGTTTTTACAGACCTAAATGATAATTGTAAATCAACACTTAATGAATATGGTTTTGAAGCAGAAGAAATACTTTTAAGCAGAGTATTATCTTTAGATGGTAAGTCTACTATAAGAATTAATGGAAATTTATCAACACAAACTATTTTAAAAGAAATTGGTAAGGTTTTAGTTGATAGTTATTCACAACATGAAAGTGTAGAATTATTAAAGAGTAAAAGTCATCTTGCGATGCTTGATAAATTTGGGAAATCTAAAATTGAAAAATTAAAAAATGAAGTAAAGGAAAAATACAATAACTATCATAATATTTTATCCGAGATAGATAGATTAGGTGGAGATGAATATGATAGAGAAAGAGAAATTTCTCTTTTAAATTATCAAATTTCAGAGATAAGAGATGCTGATTTAAAAATGGGTGAAGATGAAGAAATACATGATAGATTAAAATTTTTAAATAACGCAGAAAAAATATATCAGTCTATATCAATGTGTGAAGAATATTTAGATAATAGTTCTTCGTCTTGTATTAATTCATTGCAACAAGTTTCAAATTTGCTTTCATCATTATCAAATTTTGATATATTATCAGATTGTAAAAATAGAATAGATAGTGTAAGATTTGAAGTAGAGGATATCTATCAAACTTTATTAGATTTAAAATCCAAATCAGAGTTTGATGAGAATGAATATGAGAGATTGGATCGACGATATGATTTAATAAAAAATTTAGAAAAAAAATATGGTGGTTCAATAGAAAATGTTTTATCATATTTTGAAAAAATCAATTTACGATTAGATGAATTGAATGATAGTGAACAGATTTTAATTAAATTAAATTCAAACAAAGAAAAGGCTTTTAATGAGTTAAAAGAAGTAAGTGAAAAATTATCTAATGAACGCAAGATCATTGCAAAAGAGATAGAAACTAAAATTCTAAATGAACTACAAGAATTAGGAATGAAATCTAGTAAATTTGAAGTTGTTTTTACTAAATTAAATGATTATACGCCGAATGGAGAAGATGGAGTTGAATTTGTTTTTTCTGCAAATAAAGGGCAAGAAGTTAAATCATTGGCAAAAACTGCATCTGGTGGTGAATTAAGTCGTTTTATGCTTGCTATTAAGAATATCTTTGCAGAAATAGGAAGTGCTCAAACATTAATTTTTGATGAAATCGATGCCGGTATAAGTGGTGAAACAGGTAAAATTGTTGGTGAAAAATTAAAAAATATTACTTGTTTTGCCCAAGTAATATGTATTACTCATTTACCACAAGTGGCTTGTTATGGCAATTCCTTCTTTTATGTTTCTAAGTATGAAAATGATAATGAAACAATGACTCAAATTAAAAGGCTAGAAGATAAAGATATACCATATAATATTGCAAAAATGATAGTAGGAGATAATGTAAGTGAAATTGCACTTTCACAAGCAAAAGAGATGTTGTTAAAGGTTTTAAATTAGCATAATTTGTATATTTTTGAGCAGACTAACACTTAAGTAGAGTGTTAGTCTGTTTTTTATTTTGGAGGGATAAATTATGAAAAATATAAAGAAATCCATATTATTTTTATATTGCTTTTTAATGATATCAACAATATTTTTACATAATGTTAAACTCCTAGATATTTTGACTATTCCAGAAGGTTTTTATTCAAATTATAGTGAGATTTATGAAGCAAATAATAATAAATATTTTGGCGATTTTGTCAATATGAATATTGAAACAAACAAAGTCGCAACAGATGACAAAGAACCATCTGAAGGTTATGTTATTTTTAAATTATTTGGATTTATTCCTATAAGAAAAGTTAAAGTTAAAATACTTCCTTCGCAAGAAGTATATGTGGGTGGAAATCCTATTGGGATGAAAGTTAAATCTAAAGGAGTTGTTATCGTAAGTGATAGTATTATAGATTTAGAAAGTTCTACAATAGAAAAAAATAAAATTTTAAAAAATGGTGATATCATTTTACGTATAAATGGTCAAGATATTAATTCTATGGAAGATATAGATAAAGTTCTAGATTATGCAGAAAATGGTAGGGTTGTTGTTGATTTTAAACGAGACAATAAAGAACAAACTAAAGAAATTACTTTATTAAAAAATGATGAAAATAAATATAAATTAGGTGTATGGGTGAGAGATGATTTTTCTGGAGTTGGAACTTTAACTTTTGTTAGGAAAGATAATTTTGAATTTGCTGCATTAGGTCATCCAGTAACAAATGATAAAAGTGAAAATATAATTGATATTTCAGATGGTCAACTTTATAATTGTTCTTTAGTCGGAATAAATAAAGGTTACAAAAATGACCCTGGTGAATTAAAGTGCGTTTTTGTTCAAAAAAATCAAGAGGGGAATATCATAAAAAATACAAAATTTGGAATTTATGGTTATTTAAATAATACTAAAAATTTAATCGATACAAATTTAACTGCAAATTTAGGGGGAAGGTTGAGTGTTAAACCTGGTAAAGCCAAACTAATTTCAAGTGTTAGTGGTATTAGAGAAGAGTATGATATTGAAATTATTAAAGCAAATTATCAATCTAAAAGTAATGATAAAAGTATTATTTTTAGAGTAAAAGATAAGAGATTACTTGAATTAACAGGTGGTATTGTTCAAGGAATGAGTGGCTCTCCAATCATGCAAAATGGTAAACTTATTGGTGCTGTAACTCATGTGTTTTTATCTGATCCAACAAAGGGATATGCTGTGTATAGTGATTGGATGCTTGAACAAATGTCATAAAAAGGTCTTTAAGACCTTTTTTGTTTTATTATATAAAAAACAAAAAGAAGACATAATTGATATTCAAAAATTGTCTTCTTTCTGTTTAATGTGAAGCATATTTCCTTCACACTTATATATTGTGTAGTTTTATTTTTTATATACATTTTTTATTAATTTAATTTTACTTTTTCTGCTACATTTTTTCTCATATCTTCACTTATTGCAGCATAATGTTTTTTAGTAGTATTGACATCTTTATGACCTAAAACGTCGGCAACAATATAAATATCTTTAGTTTCCTTATATAGATTAGTTCCAAATGTGCTTCTAAGTTTATGTGGAGAGATTTTTTTCAGGGGAGAGGCTATGGCTGCATATTTTTTTACTAAATTTTCTACTGCTCTGACAGAAATTCTTTTATTTTGCAGTGAAATAAACATTGCTTTTTCTTCTTTAGGTAGTTCAAGGGTTGCACGTTTTTCTAGCCATGTTTTTAATGCCATTGCTACTTCATTAGGAAAGTATAACATTGTTTGATTTCCACCTTTTCTTGTTACTATAAAAGCATTTTGTGAAAAATCAAAATTATCAATATTTAATCCAACTAATTCTGAAATACGAATTCCAGTTCCTAAAAACAGAGTAATAATTGCATTGTCTCGTTCAAAAGTATTTTTATTATATTCTTGTTGTCTTTTAGAAAATTCTGAAGGGTTTTCAACTGCATTAATAAGTTTTGAAACTTCATCTTTTTCAAGACGTATAATTTCTTTGTCATGTAATTTTGGAGTATTTATTTTGCTTGCTATATTTGCTGTTATTAGATCATGATTGAATAAATACTTGAAAAAACTCCTTAAAGAGGCAAGTTTTCTTGCTTTTCCTTTTTCATTATTTTTATATTGTTTTCCATCAAGTTCATAATAAGATAGATATGAAAGATATTGCTCCAGATTTCTGGTTTTAAGATTGTTTAAATCATTTAAAGTTATATCTTGTTCTTTTTTATTAAAAACATATAAGGCAAGGTAATTATAAAAAACATATAAATCCATTGAATAATTATATCTAGTTAATGATGAGGTATTATTTTCAATTCCAATAAAATAATCAAGGCAATAGTCGGGGAGTTTTTCGGTATATTTTGCCATTTTTAATCTATTTTGTAAATCTCGTTTGATATAAAAATTTGATGATCCATTCATGTAGATTATTATAAATCGAAAAAAAAAATAAGTCAACTTAAATAATAAAATAAACTATGCGTAAAATCCTTGAATAACTATTTTTGTTTTTATTATGCATAGACAATATACTATATATTGTAGTTTAATATTTTATTATGCAAAATAATTCACTAAAATATATAAAATGATTGACTAATAAAAATTATAAAAGTATAATTATCTATATTATAAGGAGTAAAAAATGATAGATATTAATTTGATTAGAACTAATCCTGATTTAGTAAAAGAAAATATTAAAAAGAAATTTCAAGATCATAAAATTGAATATGTGGATAAAGTAATAGATTTAGATAAAAAAATTAGAGCATTAAAACAGGAAGGCGATAATCTTCGTTCTACTAGAAATTCTTTAAGTAGTCAAATTGGTGTATTAATGAGAGAAAAGAATATTGAAAAAGCAAATGAGATTAAAAGCCAAGTTGTTAAAAATAATGAAAGAATTATTGAGATAGAAAAAGAAGAAGAAGAACTTTCTTCTCAATTAAAAAAATATATGATGTCTATTCCAAATATTATTGCAGATGACGTTCCTATAGGTAAAGATGATAGTGAAAATGTTCAAAGATTAACTGTTGGAGACGCAAAGATTCCAAATTTTGAAATTCCATACCATACTGACATTTTAGAAAATCTTTGTGGTTTAGATTTGGATAGTGCTAGAAGAACAAGTGGAAATGGTTTTTATTATTTAACTGGAGATATTGCAAGACTTCACTCTGCTATTTTATCTTATGCGAGAGATTTTATGATTAATAAAGGTTTCACTTACTGTATTCCACCATTTATGATTAGAAGTGATGTGGTTAATGGTGTAATGAGTTTTGAAGAAATGGAAAATATGATGTATAAAATTGAAGGTGAAGATTTATATCTTATAGGAACTAGTGAACACTCAATGATTGGAAGATTTAAAGACACAATAATTAAAGAAGAAAATCTACCATTAAAATTAACTTCTTATTCTCCTTGTTTTAGAAAAGAAGTTGGTGCTCATGGCATAGAAGAACGTGGTATTTATCGAGTTCATCAATTCGAAAAGCAAGAAATGATTATTATTTGTAAGCCAGAAGAATCAATGGATTGGTATAATAAAATGTGGCAAATTTCTTCAGAGTTTTTTAAATCTTTAGATATTCCTCATGAAGTTATGGAATGTTGTAGTGGTGATTTGGCTGATTTAAAAGTTAAATCATGCGATTTAAATGCTTGGAGTCCACGACAAAAGAAATATTTTGGAGAACTAGGTTCTTGTTCTAATTTATCTGACGCACAAGCACGTAGACTTGGTATTAAATATAAAACTGCAGATGGAACTATAAGATTTGCTCATACATTAAATAATACTGTCGTTGCACCTCCACGAATGCTTATTGCATTTTTAGAAAATAATATAAATGAAGATGGAAGTGTAAATATACCTGTGGTGTTAAGACCTTATATGGGTGGAAAAGAAAAAATTTGTCCTAATAAAAATTAACAAAGGGAAATAAAAATGGCAAAATTAAAAATATCAAAGGAATTGATTACAAATATTGCTGAACAAGAAAATTTGAAATATATAAATACGATATCAAAGAAAACCAATCAGATTTTAAGTGTGGCACTAAAAAAAATGTCAACTCAAGTATCGTATTTAACCATGGATAATATTGTTTTGCAACCAGTAAATGAACTTATGAGTGGTGCTTTTGTTGATAATTCATCTTTTGTTTATTTTTTAGGTATTAAAAATGCTCAACTTGAAATGAATACGGGAAGAAAAACTCCTATATGGCAAAGTATTAAAGAAAGATTAAAGTATGCTTGGACAAATAGAAAAATGTATAAACGTAAAAGAAAAAAGAAAAAAAAGAAAAAAGAAGAAAATAATATTGATATAAAACAACAGGAATTTGATCCAAGTAAATATACTATATATAATCTAACTGAGGACTTGCAAAATGCGTTAACTAACTATTTATCAGAAAGTTCAATGATTTATATAAATGGCAACCAATTGCAAATCGTAGGAAAAGATGATTTTGGCTCTAATACAAGGATTATAATTTATGTTGTAAATTATGATGGTGAATATTATAAATATTTTACTGGAAAAAAGAAAAAAGAATTTATAAATATAAATATACAGTCAAGATATAAGGCTTTAGAAAGTAAAATAGAAGCAGTAGGTGATAATTTTATTAAAATGATTCGTATATTTAATTCCTTATATTATAATGCTAACAATATTATACCTAATCAAGTTTTTATAGAAAGTATTTTATGTTCATGTCCAGAAGATTTATTTTATGGTAAAACAATATATAATTGTTTTTTAAAAATAGTGAATTATTTATCTGTTAAATCATTAAAGAATATAATATCTATAAACGATTCAAACAAAACAATTTTTCAAGATGATGTATGTGGTAATTGTTCATTTGGCTTTAATAAAATGATGAATTTAATAGCAGAAAATTAAAATAAATTTATAATTTGCATAATTATAAAAATATAACAAAATAGTTTCATATTCAATGCTAGTATACACTCATCTCTGCGTAAAACTTGTGTTTTACGCAGAGATACAAATATTGCATACTAGTATTTTTATTTATACCCTATCTCAATTTATAAAATATTTGATCGTAAAATAAATGAATAATCACCCAATTTCTTTTTAATTATTTTATAATTTGGCATTATGCTTTGAACTAGATTCCAAAATTGTGGTGAATGATTAAATTCTTTTGAATGACATAATTCATGAATTATAATATATTCAGTTAGGATCTTAGGTAAAATAGAAATTAGTATATTTAGTTTCATTTCATTTTTGTTGCTTAAACTCCCCCATATTCTTTTTGATTTCATAGGTTTTATATTTATAGGTTTTTTAAAACCATAATAATTTGCCAGTTTTACAACTAAAGGAATTATTTCTCTATTAAATATTTCTTTATAAATTATATGACTTTCTTCTTTAGATTTAATTTCCTTAAATATATTGGTATACAAATAAACAAAATGATTAAAATCATAATTAGATTTGATTTTATTTTGTGTTTCTAAATGTCTAGTATGTTTATCAATCCACCCTTTCTTACTTAAATAAAATTTTTCAATTTCTTTATCTTTTAGATATTTGGGAGATTTTATGATTATCTGTCCTTCATGATTTATTGTTATACTTAAATTTTTAAAGTTACCCTTTTTTATTGTTATCATATTTAATATTATAATATATTTTAGCAATTATTCAAAATTTTTTTTACTAGTATGCATAACATACTACTTGATATAATTTTTTAAATTTTGGTTGACTAAACTAGATTATTGCATTATAATTTTTATATATAAAAGGATTAACTATATGGAATTATATGCAAAGGGACAATTATCATTTTTAATATTGAATTGTTTGCTAGAACGTGATTTTTATGGTTTAGACATAATTTCAGAGATTTCAAATCGAAGTAATGGGAATATTCAATTAAAGAAACCCAGTGTTTATTCAAATTTAACAAGAATGGAAAAACAAAAGTTTGTTTCTTCTTATTTGAGAAGTAGCGATTTAGGTCCAAATAGAAAATATTATTCAATTACTGAAAAAGGCAGACAATTTTATGCTGAATTAAAGGCTTATTTTGATAGAAACAATATTGACGTATTTCGTGATTTTAATGAAATGGAAGAAGACAATGCCAAAGAGGAGGAAATGAATAATACATATTCTCCTGCTGTTCATAATATAAGTGTAGACAACTTTTTAAATAACAAGGAACAAGAAAATTCCGAAGAATATCAAAATAATAATGATATAGAAGAAAGTGATTTTTTTGATTTTTCTTCAATTGATGACAATGTAAATCAAAACAATAATTTATCTATATTTAATAAAGAATCTTCAGAAGTATCAGAAGTAATTGATGGTAACAAAGATAATAATAACGACTCTATTTTTTATCAAAATTCTGAAATTAATAAAGATATAACTAATAAAATGGAAGATAACAAAATTGATGAAATATCTAATGTTAATAAAGAAAATAATACAAGTTCGTTTTTAAAAGAAATTCATAATTTAAACAATGATAATAAAGGTTTAAATGAAATAGAAAACAAGAATGTTATCGATGAAAATCAAATAGATACTTCTAAAAAAGACGATGCTGTTTTTCTTAGTAACTCTGATGCAAATGAATATAATAAGAGATTATATGATATTTCTAAAGAAATAAATCGCTACAAAAGAAAAAGAAGTTTTGCTGAAGATCAGATTTCAATAACAGTTGATTCTCCTTTATCTGAATCAAATGAGAAGACAAGAGCAAATATTGAAAATTTTAAGAATTCAATGCTTGAAAATAAAAATAAATATAGTCAAGAAAGATTAAGAGAAGATGAATTTTATAATAGAAATTCATTTAATTATAGACAAAAAATTGACTCACTTAACGAGAAAAGTTTTGTATCTAATTCATTAAACGAAAACAATCAAAATAATACAAAAAATGAAAGTAACAAAGATGATGCTGTTTTTATAACAAAGAGAATAAATTCAGATAGTATAGAACGTGCAAAGAAAATTGAACCACCAAGACTTAAAATTATTACAGAATCATCAAGGGATAATAGATTACCTGCTCCGAAAAGAGATACAACTATAGACCCTTCTCATAAAGAAATTCTTTCAAAACTTTATTCAAGGACTAAAGATAGTCAAACAGAAGAAATTCGCGAAGATGCTTTATATGACTATAATGATTTAAAAGATTTTTATAAGAATCAAGATATATCATTTAATGTTTATAAAAAGCCAGTTGAAAGAACTGAACATAATACCAATAAAATTTATTTAATTGTAAGTTCAATAGTATTTATTTTAGCAAGTTTATTTTCAATGTCTTTATATTTGATATTTTTAAAAACTGATAATTTAAATGTTAATACAAATTTTTTATATATTTTATTACCTGGCTTATTAATTATAGATGTTATTTTAAAGTTTTATAATTATAAAAAATATAGAGGTTGGATGCCATCTCAAATGTTGCCACAATGGCAAATTTGGTGTTATACTCTCCTATCTATGGGTTGTATAATTGGTTTAAACTTTATCTTTGGTTTAAATACAACAAATTTTGAATTATTTGCAAATACATTAGTTTTGCCTTTAGCGATTATTTTGGTTTTGCTTCCTATTAGGTATTATTTGAAAAGAATTATTTTAGTAAAATTTTGGAAATAATAAAGTACATATAAAATAAGGTATAATTATCTATACCTTATTTTTATGTTTAAAAACAGAAAGAATAAAGTCGAAAATTAAAAATAAAATTATAATTATTAATGAAATCATTAATATGTTCATAATTGAATTAGAAAAAATAGAACAGAGAATTGTAATTGATAGAGAAGAAATTAAAGCACCTATTAAAATTGCTAAAAATGCATAATGAATATTTAAATTTGATAATCCTGCAATTAAACTACCCGACCAAACTCCTGTCAATGGTAAAGGAACTGCTACGAAACATGCTAAAGATAAATATTTTTTAAAATTATTGGTCTTTTGGTTAAGTAATGTGCTTTTATATGAATATTTACTAAAGAATTTACTTGTTACAAATCCTGTAGTTTTACTTTTTATTTTCCTAGTAATTAACATAATAAAATAACAAGGTAAAATACTTCCTAAAAATGCTAGTAGACAAGCCAAATATGGAGAATATGCATTACTACCCCAAAATAAGGTATTCATTGCTAATGGTATTGCGATTTTACTTTCTAGCAATGGACACATTGAAATCAAAATGATTGCAAGCCATATACAATTTGAAAAATTATTTGTAAAAAAATCTATAATAAAATCCATATAATACTTATATTATTGTTTTTTAATAAATATTCTAATTTTCGACAAAAAAAATAAGAGATAAAATCTCTTATTTCGCTGTTTCAGTAAATCGATTTTCTCTTATTACAACAACCTTTATTTGTCCAGGATATTGCATTTCATTTTCAATTCTTTTAGTAATATCTTTGGCGAGAAAAATTGCATCATTATCATTAATTTCGTCTGGTTTAACTATGATTCTAACTTCTCGACCTGCCTGAATTGCATATGATTTTTCGACTCCTTTGAAATCATTACAAATACCTTCAAGTTGTTGTAGACGTTTAATATAGTTTTCAAAACTTTCTCGTCTTGCTCCAGGTCTTGAACTTGAAATAGCATCTGCAACTTGCACGATTACTGCTTCAATTGAATGGAAAGGAACATCACCATGATGTGCTTCAATGCAATGAATTACTTCATCCGATTCTTTGTATTTTCTTGTTAAATCAACACCAATTTGAACATGAGTTCCTTCAATTTCATGGTCTAGTGCTTTACCTATATCATGTAATAACCCACCTCGTTTTGCAATTGCAACATTAGCACCTAATTCAGTTGCTATTAATCCAGAGATAATTGAAGTTTCTACACTATGTTTTAGGCAATTCTGACCATAACTAGTTCTATATTTTAAACGTCCTAATACCTTTACTAATTCTGGATTTAAATTAAATATACCAACGTCGTTACAAGCATTTTCTCCAGCTTCTTTTATTGATTTTTCAACTTCTTTTGTAGATTTCTCAACCAGTTCTTCGATTCTAGCAGGATGTATTCTTCCATCAATGATTAATTTTTCCAAACTAAGTCTTGCAATTTCTCGTCGAATTGGGTCAAAACTTGAAATAGTAATAGATTCTGGTGTATCGTCAACTATTAATTCAACTCCCGTTGCTGACTCTATAGACCTAATGTTTCTGCCTTCACGCCCAATGATTCTTCCTTTCATTTCATCGTTTGGTAAAGCAACTGAGGTTACAGTCATTTCAGAAGATAAATCAGTCGCACATTTTTGTATTGCGTTAGTCACAATATCTCTTGCAATTTTATCTGCATTTTCTTTTGTTTCATCTTCAATTCTTTTAATTAAAACGCCTGCATCTTTTTTTGCTTCTTCTGTAACATTTTCAATTAATAAATCTTTTGCTTCTTTTTTTGATAATCCAGATATTTTCTCTAATTTCTCTAGCATTTGATTTTTAATTTCTTCTTGTTCTTTTGATTTTTCTTGTAATTTTAGTTTCTCATTTTCTAATAGATTTTTATCACTTTCTAATTGTTCTGATTTTGCATCTAAAGTTTGTTCTTTCTTTGTAATGTATTCTTCTCTTAAATCTAGCCTTTCTTCTTGTTTTTGAATTTCACTTCGCCTTTCTTTTGCTTCTAAATTTGCCTCATCTCTTATTTTTTGGGCCTCATCTTTTGCTTCTAAAATTGATTCTTTTTTTATGCTTTTTGCTTCTGCGTATGCCTCTTCTATAATTTTAACTGCATTTGTTTTGCTTTTATCAATTTTTTTATTGATTAAAAATTTATATACTATAGCACCGAGTATTACACCAATAATTAATGCAACAACTCCACTTACTACACCGGCTACCACAGCAGTATTGCATATTAAACTTAAACTGCTCATTAGTAATCCCCTTTTAATTGATAGAGAATTCTATCATAAAAAGTATATAAAAAACTTCAAATGTTGTCAAATGATTTAGGGATATAATAAAATTAAATAAAAAATCATCTTGAGAAAAGATGATTTTTATTACTTAAAATGTTGATTTTGATAAATCATAATTAGCCAAAAATTCTTCTTTAAAATCTTTAAAATAATCTCCAAGGATTGCTTCTCTGCAGTCATGAGCAAGTTTAATTAAAGTTCTTAAATTATGAATTGAAAGCAGTTCTGCACCAAGCATTTCTCCTGCGTTAATCAAGTGTCTAATATATGCTCTTGTATAGTGTTTACAAGTGTAACAATCGCAATCATCTTCAATTGGAGAAAAGTCATTTTTATAGATTGCATTTTTAATTACCATCTTACCCTTTTTTGTAAAACATGTTCCATTTCTAGCAATCCTAGTTGGCAAAACACAATCCATCATATCTACACCTCTAGCATATCCTTCAACTAAACAATCTGGACTGCCTACTCCCATTAAATATCTAGGTTGATTTTTAGGTAAAAGTGGATTTAAAAATTCTAATATATCATACATGACAGATTTTTCTTCTCCTACAGAAAGGCCTCCGATTGCAATACCACATTTTGCATAAGGCAAGCAATCTTCTACGCATTGTTTTCTTAAGTCTTTAAAAATATTACCTTGAACTATTGGAAAAAGCATTTGATTATCATTTTTATGTGCCTTAAAGCATCTTTCTAGCCATAATTTTGTTACACGTCTAGCCTCTACTGCTTCTTGATATGAACATCCTGCTTCTGTGCATTGATCGAATGCCATTATAATATCAGCCCCTAATGCTTCTTGAATTTCCATATCTTTTTCTGGAGTTATAAAATGTTTAGCACCACTCAAGTGAGAACGAAATTCAACTCCATCGTCAGTAATTTTTCGAAGTTTTGATAATGAAAAAACTTGGAATCCGCCACTATCTGTTAATATTGGCTTGTTCCAATTCATAAATTTATGTAATCCCCCAGCCTGTTTTACAATTTCATGTCCTGGTCTTAAGAATAAATGATATGTATTAGAAAGAATTATTTGAGCACCGATTTCGTTTAAATCCTCTGGTCTTAATCCTTTTACTGTTGCTTGTGTTCCTACAGGCATAAATATGGGTGTTTCTATATCTCCATGTGGAGTATGAAAAATGCCTGCTCTTGCTCCAGTTTTAGGACATTCTTTGATAAGTTCAAAACTAAAATTATTCATAAAATTATCTCCATATTTTGTTTTAATTGTTCTATATTTTGTATTATGCATGGCATACTAGTTAAAACATATTGTATTTATATTAAAAGCATAGAATCTCCAAATGAAAAAAATCTATATTTTTCTTTAACTGCTATATCATAAATTTTCATTGTTTCATCGTAACCTGCAAACGCAGAAATAAGCATTATTAATGTGCTTTCAGGTAAATGGAAGTTTGTAATCAAACAATCAACAACTTTGAATTTATAAGATGGGTAAATAAATATATTTGTTTCTCTTTTTTGTGGTATAATAATTCCATCTTTATCAGCACAACTTTCCAAAACTCTAACTGAAGTAGTTCCTACAGCAATGATTCTACGATTTTCTTTTTTGGCATTATTCAAAATCTTTGCATTTTCATCAGACATTTCAATATATTCGCTATGCATTTCATGATTCAAAATATTATCTTCCTTCACTGGTCTAAAAGTTCCCAACCCTACATGTAATAAAACTTCTACGATTTCTATACCTTTTTGTTTTATTTTTTCTAATAAATTAGGAGTAAAATGAAGACCTGCTGTTGGAGCCGCTGAAGAACCTTCGATTTTTGAATAGACAGTTTGGTATCTTTCTTTATCTTTTAATTTTTCATGTATATATGGTGGTAAAGGCATTTGTCCTACTTCGGCTAATCGTTCCTCAAAAACTCCGTTAAAAATAAATTTTATCTCACAACTACCATAATCAAATTTATTTGTAACAATACAAGATAAATTTTCACTGAATACTAGTTTTGTGCCAGCCTTTAATCTTTTAAAGGGTTTTGCGATAACTTCCCAATCTGTTAAATTTAATCTTTTTTGTAATAATATTTCAATTTTTGCACCAGTTTCTTTATATCCAAATAGTCTTGCTGGTAACACTCTTGTGTTGTTTACGACAAGAACATCTCCTTTTTGTAAATAATCTATAATATCATAAAAATGTTTATGCTCTATAGTATCTAATTTCCTATTATAAACTAACAATCTAGAACTATCTCTAGGTTCTACTGGAACTTGAGCAATTAATTCTTGTGGTAACAAATAATTATAACTACTTTTTAACATTAAATCTTTATTGTTTATATTTGTCATATTTTCCTCTAATTTCTTTTAAAATTTAATTTTTAAGATATTCAAGACCAAAATGTTTATATGCAGGTTCTAATGCGACTCTCCCTCTCGGAGTTCGTGAAATAAAACCTAGTTGCAATAAATAAGGTTCATAGACATCTTCTATTGTTGATGCATCTTCACTTATTGTTGCAGAAAGAGTATCTAATCCAACTGGCCCACCAGCAAATTTATTAATAATAGAAAGCATTATTTTTCTATCAATAGTATCAAGTCCTAATTCATCTATTTCCATAATTTGCAAAGTTTTATCAGCAATTTCTTTTGTTACATGACCTTCTCCAAGAACTTGTGCGTAATCTCTAACTCGTTTTAAAAGCCTATTTGCTATTCTAGGTGTTCCCCTAGATCTTTTTGCAATTTCTCGACTAGCATCATTATCTATTTTAACTCCTAATATATTAGCCGACCTATTTATTATTACTTGAAGTTCTTCTGTGCTATATAATTCAAGTCTACATATAACTCCAAATCTATCTCTTAACGGATTTGTTAACATTCCCGCTCTTGTAGTTGCACCAATTAATGTAAATGGCTTAATTTTTAAACGCATATTTCTTGCTGATGGTCCTTTACCGACAATGAAATCTAAAGCAAAATCTTCCATTGCTGGATAAAGAATTTCTTCAACTGTTTTATTTAATCTATGGATTTCATCTATAAATAATACATCATTTTGATTTAAATTTGTTAATATCGCAGCGAGATCTGCAGCATGTTCAATAGCAGGTCCAGAAGTAACTTTAAATTGAGAACCAAGTTCGTTTGCAATTATATGAGATAATGTTGTTTTTCCTAGCCCTGGAGGACCATATAATAAAACATGATCAAGACTTTCTTTTCTAGTTTTTGCTGCTTTTATATATACAGACAAAGATTCTTTTACTTTGGTCTGTCCAATATATTCATCAAATGAAGTAGGTCTTAATGAATTTTCAATTTCAGCATCTGTTAAATTTTTAGTGCTGGTTATAAATCTATCATTATTTTCCATTAACCTTTATACCCCCTTAATGATTTTGAGATAATTTCTTCTGCAGTAGAATCCTTTGTAGCATTTGTTCTAGCAAGCATATAAGCATCATTTTTACTTATTCCTAAACTTATTAAAGTATCGGTTGCCATTTGAACTGCATCTTCATCATATTCTAAATCAAATGTTACATTATCTTGACTAGGTAAAGGTGATAATTTATCTTTCAATTCAAGACATAACCTTTCTGCAGTTTTTTTACCTAAACCTTTAATTTGAGATAAAAGTTTACTATCTTCTTTGATAATTGCAACAACTAAATCTGATAAATTTAAACCAGATAGTATTCCTATTGCCATTTTAGGCCCAATCCCACTAACCGTTGTTAGTTTATTAAATATTTCCCTTTCTTCTAGACTTGAAAAACCATATAGAGAAATGTCATCTTCTCTAACTGCCATATAAGTAAAAATTTTTGCAGTTTCCCCTTCTAAAGGTAAAGATGATAAAGTATTTGTAGAGACAATTACATTAAAACCAACACCGTTAACATTAATTATAGCTGAATTTTCATTTTTTTCCTCAATTATTCCCATCAAAAAAGAAATCATTTTTTATTTTACTCCTACATTTTATTTGTGTTAAGTATCTGACTTGTTTGGCTATGGCAAATTGCTACAGCAAGAGCATCTGCTGCATCATCTGGTTTTGGTATTGAATCTAAACCTAAGATTGCTTTTACCATATATTGAACTTGTGCTTTTTCTGCTCTACCTTGTCCAGTTAAAGCCTGTTTTATTTGGAGTGGAGTATATTCGTATATATTTCCACAATATTTTTGACATGCTAATACAATTACCCCCCTTGCTTGTGCAACTTGAATTACAGTTTTTTGGTTTTTAAAATAAAATAGTTCCTCTATAGCAACTGCATCTGGTTTATATTTATCAAACAAAAATTTTAGGCTAGAATCTATCGCTTCCAGCCTAATAGGCATTGTATCTTCCTTTGGTGTGATAATAGCACCATAATCTAAAACCATATTTGATTTTTGAGTATCTATTACACCATATCCAATAATAGCATAACCTGGATCTATTCCTAATATAATCATAAATATATTTTACACCATATATAAAAAGTAGTCAAACGTTTTCAAAATCATTTGACTACTTAAATATTGATTTTGCTTTATTCATTTTCTAAATCTTCTATTTGTTGAGATTTATGATTATCATTTTGTTTATTACCATTATTTTGTTTTTTTGAAGATTTTGTTTTTGTTACTTTCAATGGTGGAAATAGACATAATTGTCCACTTTCTTCCTCATAATACTTATATTGCTCTTTGGTTTTAAGTATTGCTACGTCATTTTTTTTATTTTCTTCTATTATTTGTTTTCGCTCGTCCCAAAGTTCTTCTTCACGCTCTTCTTTTTCACGTTCCCAATCAGCATACCAACCTAATCCCATACTGCTACCTCCCATTTAATATAAATATATCATAATTAGACATATTTTGCAATAGGTAAAAATAATTAAATTTATTAAAAAATACTTGTATTAATATTTTACTAATATTTTATTTTAAAGATAAAAAGAAAGAATGATATTTTTAATATCATTCTTTAATAAGATTATTTTTAATATTTAGAAAACTATTATTTTATTGTTCAACATCTTCTGGTAAATTCACATTATAATAAACCTCTTGGACATCATCTAAATCCTCTAAGGTTTCTATCATTCTATTAAATTTAATAAGTTTATCATTTTCTAATTCAATGTAACTATCGGGGATTAAACGTGTTTCAGCATTTAGAACATTATATCCTGCATTTGTTAACTCATCTCCTAATTTATTATGTTCGTTGGCTTCTGTAATAATTTCGTAAGTGTCATCGTATTCAATAATATCTTTTGCTCCTAAATCAAGTGCATATAACATTAATTCATCTGAGTTTATAGATTCATTTTTCTCAACCTCTATAATTCCTTTTCTTTGAAATAAGTAACTTACACAACCAGTTGAACCTAAAGCCCCACCAAACTTATCGAAAGCATGTCTAACATCTCCTGCTGTTCTGTTTTTGTTATCTGTTAGACATTCAACAATAACTGCTGAACCACCTTGTCCATATCCTTCATAAGTGCAACTTTCATAATTTACACCAGCCATTTCGCCAGCGGCTTTTTTGATACTTCTTTCAATAGTGTCATTTGGCATGTTATTTTGTTTTGCCTTTGCAATAACATCTTTTAATTTTGGGTTAGATACTGGGTCGGCTCCACCATTTTTTACAACTACGGCAATTTCACGTCCAATTTTTGTAAAAATTTTACCTCTTTGAGCATCACTTTTACCCTTTCTTGCTTGTATATTATGCCATTTTGAATGTCCTGACATTTTATTCTCCTTTATACTATTTTTATTATTTATTGACTAACTTGTCTTTCATAATTTGATACATTATAATTGCTCCAGATATTGAAGCATTTAAACTTTCTACATTTTTTAACATTGGAATTGAAACAGTTTTTGAGCATAATTTAGAAATTTCATTTGAAACACCATTTCCTTCATTGCCTATTACAACACCTATTTTTTCATTGCTTTTATAATTGAATATATTTTCTCCATTCATATCTGCTTTTAATAAAGGTAGGTTCCAAGTTTTAAAAAGATTAATAAATGTATTTGTTGTTAAAGAATAAATTTTTGTTTGAAAAATAGTTCCAACGGAACTTCTTATTAACTTTGGATTTGATATTCTTACACTATCAAGCAAAAATATATATTCAAATCCACAGGCTGTTGCTGTTCTTATAAGTGTTCCAATATTGCCTGGATCTTGTAATTTATCAATGACTAAAAAATTTGTTTTTGGTTTTTCTAATGTATATTGTGGGTATTCTGTTATACATACTACTCCCTGTGGTGTTCTACTATCGGAAAGTTGTTCTATTGTTTTTCTATCAACTTTTAATACATTCATATCTTTCCAAATATTAAGTTCTTCATTTTCAACAAGTATATATAAAGGTTTTATTCCATTGTTAATTGAATCTTTAATTATTTTTATATTATCCAAAAAAAGCAAAGAACAATTTTCTCGTTTTTGCTTTTTTAGGTCTTTAATTAAAGTTGATGTTGCTCTTGTAAGCATAATTATTTAACTTGTCCTACAAGTGAAGCAAAAGCCTCAGGTTCTCTAACTGCCATATCAGCAAGAACTTTTCTATTAAGTTCAATTCCTTTGCTTTTAAGTCCAGCAATAAATTTAGAGTATGAAATTCCATTTTGTCTGCAACCAGCATTAATTCTTGTAATCCATAATGCTCTAAAGTTTCTTTTCTTTAATCTGCGACCAATATAAGCATATTGACCACTTTTCATAACTTGTTCTCTTGCAGATCTATAAAGTTTTGATTTAGCGCCTCTATATCCCTTTGCACTCTTAAGGATTGAACGACGTTTTTTAACTGCGTTTACTGTTCTTTTAATTCTCATGTCTTATCCTCCTATTTTGCTAAAAGGGATTTTATATTTTGTGTATTCTTACCTGCAATGTAAGATCCCTTTCTAAGTTTTCTTTTATTTGATTGAGATTTTTTAGTAAGGAAATGTCCTTTACCTGGTCTTGCAAATTTAACTTGACCATTTGCTGTTAAATGGAAACGTTTTTTGCATCCACTGTGTGTTTTTTGTTTTGGCATAATTCTTCTCCTTTTATTTTGTTTTCTTTGGGCTTATAACTACAAAGATATTTCTACCTAATAATTCTGGTTCTTTATCTACAGTTCCAACTTCTTCAAGTCTATTGCAGAAAAGTTTAACAATTTCTATTGCTTTTTTTACATAGGCTTGTTCACGGCCTTTCATTCTTAAAGTAACCTTAACTTTATTTCCTTCTTTTAAGAATTTTGTAGCACTAGCAACTCTATAGGCAATATCATGTTCTTCAATTGTCATTGAAAGTCTAACCTCTTTGGTTTCAATGATTTTTTGAGATTTTTTTATTTCTTTATCTTTTTTGAGTGCATCATATTTAAACTTTCCATAATCTAAAAGTTTGCATACAGGAGGATTTGTTCCCCCAGACATTAAAACAAGGTCTAAACCATGTTCCTCGGCAAGATTTAGAGCCTCAGCCCTAGATACAATACCAAGTTGTTCTCCATTTTCTCCGATTAAACGAACCTGCGAAGCAGTAATTTCATCGTTTATTAATAGTTCCTTAAAAATTGTTATAATCCCCTTTTAAATAAAAATTTGGTGGAAGCACAAAATTCCACCAAAAAACTTATTAACATTATAATTAAGTTTTTACCAAATCTAACTAAACGTTGATTGGTGAGAAGTGGAACTTCTACTTTCATGCGTATATGATACCACATATTTTTCACAATGTCAATTATTTTTTCACAATAATCTTAATTAATGAAAAAATTTAAGAACTTGCTTAATTTAAGTATTATTTTATTTGAATTTTTTAATGCCTTTTCTTTCATTATAGCCTTAAAAAATATTGTAATGCCTGCAATTAATGCTGATACAGAAATTGATATAAGCATAACAATTTTAATATTATTTATATCATTTGTTAAACTTACTACTATACAAGCACCACCTGCACCACATAATGTGCTACAAATATCTCCAACAACGTCAGCACAAAACGAGCATACTTTTTCTGAATTACGGCAAAGTCTTAATCCAATTTCTGCCCCTTTTAATTTTTCTTTAGACCATTTCTCAAATACTTCAATATCAGCAGATGCAGCAGCAATTCCAAGCATATCAAAAATTACCGAAATTAAAATGAAAAAAGTAATACCAATTGAAGCAATAATTATACCCATATTAGTCAATAAAGTTTGACTTATAAAACCAAAAAAGAGAGATAAACTTATGGCAATAAAGAACATTCTAAATGCCCATAAATATTTATATTTTTTATTGTATTTATTAATTATAACTTTATAATTTTTCTTCACAAAATAATATATGAAACAAAATTATATAGTATGTGTAAATAATTTTTATTTAGATTTCTTCAAGTTTGCCAAGATTTTCTCTAATTTCAGTTAATTTACCTTTGGCCTTATCAAGTTCATTATAACATATTTTTATAAGTTCTTGTCCTCTTTCAAATAACTTAATTGCCTCATCTATAGACACATTTTCATTTTCAATTTTATTAATTATTGTATTTAATTCATTTGTTGCATCTTCATATGAAATTTTTTCCATAAATTAATTCTCCTTTTTATCTACATTTTTACTTAAGGCTTTTGCATTAATATCGCCATCTTTAAATAATATTTTAAATTGTTTATTTAGGTCAATGTCATTTACAGAATTTACACTTCTATTGTTTTGTTCTATTTTAGTCCATCCTTTATTCAAAATTTCGGTAGGATTTATTTTTTTTAAGATATTTTCTGTAATTCCTAGTTCATAATATTTTTGATTAATAAACGAATTAAAAGAATTTGTCATCTTAATTTTAATTGATGATAATTCACTTTGTGCGTTCAAAATCTTCTTTTCAATATTGTTTGAAAAATATATTTTAGAATTATTTAAACCATTACTTAAACTATTAATATAATTTTCACATTCCTTAACAAATAAATCTGCAAGTCCAAATAACTCTAATTTTTTATCATTCAAATTATAGGTTAATAATTCTGCTGCTGCTGAAGGTGTAGGTGCTCTTAAATCACTTACAAAATCTATTATCGTGAAATCTGTTTCATGCCCTACAGCAGATACAATTGGCTTTGGACAATTATAAGTTGCACGTGCGACAATTTCTGTATTATATGCCCATAAATCTTCAAGAGAGCCTCCCCCTCTAGCAACTATAATTACATCAATATTAGGATATGCCCCCATTACTTCTATAGCATGGGCAATTTCATTTTCTGCCAAATTACCTTGAACTTTTGTATTATAAAGAACTATATCAATTGTAGGATTTCTTCTCCATGTTATATTCTTTATATCTTGCAGAACTGCACCTTCTCTAGAAGTAATTACACCAATTCTTTTGATTTCTTTCGGTAATTGTTTTTTATGTGAATTATCAAACAAACCTTCATCTTGTAACTTTTGTTTTAAAAGTAAGAATTGTTCATAAAGTTTCCCCTGACCAATATTTTCAACTTTTATTACATTAAAGTTAAGTTTCCCACCCTTTGTATAAAAATTGGGAGAACCTGTAACTATTAATTTTTGTCCTTCAACAATATTATTAATTAAATTGGGATAAAAACAAACACAAGGTAAAGTTGAATTTTCATCTTTTAAAGAAAAATAAATTACATTTCTTGATAAACTTACACCAAAAACTTCTCCCATAACAGGAATATTATGAAGAAATTCTTCAGCATCAAAAATTTGTTTTATATAAGTATTTAATTGAGTAACGCTTATGGCTTGCATTTATTCACCTATTTATTTCAGATTTTTTAATAATAGAAGATAAAACTCCATTTATAAAACGACTACTTTTTTCAGTAGAATATTTTTTTGCCAAATTTAAAACTTCATTTATTGCTATTTGTGTTGGTGTTTGTAAATAATAAACTTCAGTTAAAGCCTCTAACATAAGTGCAAGGTCAGTTTTATACACCCTATCAATTTCATATCCGATTAAATTATTAGAAATTAAAGTCATTAAAAATTCTCTGTTATTTTCAAATTTAATTACAATATTTTTTGCAAAATCTTTATCTTCTTCTTTTTTTAAGGAAGCAAAAAACTCTTCGTCAAAGGTATAATTATTTTTGACGAAAAGTCTTTCAAATATTAATTTAAAAGCAATTTCTCTAGCAAAACTTCTCATTGTATTTCCTCATCACATGCTACACCATAAACATGAACGTTTATTTTCCCAGGTTTTAGCCCAACCATAGAATTTAAAGCATTCTTAATATTTTCTTGAACACGATATGCAATATCAGGGACGCTGTATCCTATATAAACTTTAATATAAACATCAACGTTTAAAAGTCCATTTGTATCAAACTTAATTGAAACGCCTTCATTTTTTGGTTTAACCATTTTTTTATAAATTGGAAGATAGGCATTTGTTAATGATTCAACCCCATTGATTTCTTTTGTAGCAAGATTAATTATTGATAAAAGAATATCCCTATCGATTTCAACCTTACCCTTTTTAGGTAAAGTAGTCTTTGTATTAGTCATAGATTACTCCTATTCTTTGGTATTATAACATAAATTATATATGATTTGCAATTATTCTACTGGAATAATTTTTATATTTTCAATACTTGTTGATAATTGAGATTGAATTATATCAACTATTTGTGCTACTTCGGCAGATGTTAATTCAGCGGCTTTAACTACTGCATTTACATTTGAATCGGTAATTGTAACTACACAATCTTCAAATCCTTTTGATTTAATTAAACCTTCAACAACAAGTTCTTGTTCCATTTGATTAATAAGTTCAAGTTTTGCGTTTTCAGCATTTTTAATTGCTTCTTCACTAGAAGACTCGCTTGAAATTATTGCGTCATAATATAACATTTCTTGATCACGAGTTGATTCTCTATCTGCACGATATGTTTGAAAATAACTTGATGTAGTTGTTGTATTATTATTATTTGAAATAGAATTATTTAACATGATATTTAAATATCCCGTAACACCTAAAAGTAAAACCATTGCTGTTATGATTATAATTTTAGTTCTTTTTTTCATTTTATATTCTCCTTTTATAATTTTAATCACCTGAAACTATATTTATCTTTGAGTTATCAATATCAATTACAGTTTGAATTACTGTTATAATATTCATCTTTGTGTTTATATCATCTGCTCCATCTGCGACCACAACAATGCCTTTTATAATTGGATAGATTTCTTCTTTTAATACAGGTTGTCCATCTACTAAAACAACTGTAACTGTTGTTATTGTCGTGCCATTTGAAGTTGTTTTTGTTTCTTCTTCAGTTACGTAAATATATTCAAATCCTTTTTCTAGCGTAATTATAACATTTGCATTTCCAACCCCCTTTATATCTTCAAGCACATTCTCAAGTTTATTTTCTAGATAGACAACATATTCCTGTGAAGTAGAAAAATTTGTTGATAAATTGTCATCTTTTGACGAAGAAGAATTTTTATCTGAACTGGATGAACTTATACTTGCAAAATAAATAATCGCTACTAAAACGGCTAGTCCAACAGCAATATAAATCTCTATATGTTTTATTTTTTTTAATTTAGCAATTAGAGATTTAAATTTGTCTTTTAAGTTAAGGTTATCCGTCATATAAAATCTCCTCTTCTTCAATTTTTACTAAAGATAAAATGATGTTAGATATATCTTTTTTTATCTTTGTTATATCTTTATGCTCAGCATTTTCACTTATGACTAAACTTGTTAAATCGACAGTAATAGATTTAAATTTCATTTGATTTTCAAAAATATTACAATTTATATAGATCGACACATTTTCATAACCATGTTTTTCTATTTCATTTTCAATATCTTCTTTAACTAAATTTAATTTATCTAAATTTAATTGATATAAATAATCTTCATCAACATTAATATTAGAGTCGTAATCAAAAATATTTGAGAAATCAAGATTAGAACCTATTAATTTAGGTATAGGCATGATAATAACAAGAATTACTATGAATGAAAAAATTCCTTTAATATATTTGTTCATTTGTCCATCTGGCAAAACAAGTTCAATTATTACAGAAATACAAATTATACCTGCTATTGACATAATCCATGAAGATATATCTGAGAGCATTTTTCCCTCCTTATACTATATTTGCAGAACACATAACAAGTCCTATTGTAATAAAATATATAAATGCTACACCAATAATTAAGGCAATCAATAAGACCATACTTTTTGATAAAGAAGAAATAAAATTAGCAATTTGTTTATTTCCTAATGGCTCAATAATTCCAGCGACTAATTTTAATATCAGCATAAATAAAATTAATTCTATTAATGGAGAAATTATTGTTGCAAGAAGAAGAAATAAACCTGTTGCTCCAACAGCATTTTTAATAAGGTTTGATGATGCTAAAATGATTCCCATTCCATCACTTAAATAAGAACCTAAAATTGGAACATAAGATTTAATTGCAAATTTTGCCGTTCTTATTGAAATTCCATCAATTGAACCTGCAGTTATACCTTGAACAGAAATAAATGCTGTAAAAACCGTAAAAATCAATCCTGTAAGCCATTTATAAGAACTGTTAAAGAAAGATGTAAATTTATCTAATTTAACAGTATTAGATAAATTGGAAACAATACTAAAAACAACAGAAAAGATAAAAATAGGAAGCAAAACGTAGGTAAATAAATTCATTATAGTGCCAGTTAGTAAAGCCATTGCTGGTTGATATACTGAAGTCGAAACAGTTCCACCTATTGCTGTCAAAAATGTTAATAAAATTGGGAAAATCGCATCCATTTGTGCTTTGATAGTTTGAACTGTATTTGTAGTCAATCCGACCATTTTAACGACAATAGAAAGGACTAAAACAACTATAATGCCATAAGTTACGAAATGTATTATGTTTGATATTGATTTTCCACTATTACTTGGTTTTAACCCTTGAAGCATACTACCAATTAGTGCTATTGCAATAATAAGTGAAACTATTGGAAGTAGTCCAAGCAGATTTTCAAAAAATATAGAAATTATTGAAGACCAAAGGCTTTGATTATTATCAAACTCCCCTGATATTAATTTTTGAAGTTTTTCTACAAAACTTGTTCCTCCAAAAATATTGATTTGACCATTTGTTAACGCATTTAAAATATCTTCAAGAGAAGAAAAATCTAAATCTTCTAGTTGTTCATTTATTTCTTCTTCAAGTTCTTCGCTATAATCTTCATCAGTAGATTCACTTATCTCTTCATTAGATGTTGCATAAGATGTGTATTTGCCTATTGTTGGGCAGAATAAAATAAATAAACAAAATACTAATGCAAGGAATTTTCTCATGCAGGTAATAACTCCATAATAATATTAAGGATACTTGTTATTATAGGTAAAGCCATAACCATGATAATAATCTTTCCACCCAATAAGACTTTATCACCTAGCGATTGATTTCCAGTATCAGAACAAATTCCAGCAGTAAATTCAATCAAATAACCAACTCCAATAATTTTAAGTAATAATTTATATAGATTAGAATTTAAACCACTTATATTTATAATATTTTTAAACGTATCAAAAACATCAGTTAAATAATTGATAATCATAAAAAGAATTATCAATCCACCCACTATAGTAATAATTATTGCAAAATCAGAACGAATTGGTCTAACTATTATTGTCGCTAAACAAGTTATAAGACCAATTGCTATTATTTTAAATATAACGTCCATATCCCTCTAAAAATTAAATATTGTTTTTAAAGTTGTAAATAAATCTCCTAGTAAATTCAATACCATAATTAATACTATAATTAATCCTGCAAGCGTTGCAAGTGTTGATATTTCATCCTTTCCTGTTTGCTTTAATATTTGTCCAACAATCGCTGTAAGAATACCTATAGCAGCAATTTTAAAAATAATATCGACATCCATGTTTCACCTCAAATAAAAATAACTATCAAAAGTAGTCCTGCAACTATACCAAGTTTAATTGACAAACCACCGTATTTTTTATTATCAGTGAGTGCTGATTTAGAGATTGATTCAAATCTTGTTTGATAATTTTTGATTTCTTTAGATTGGCTATCAACATCACTTCTACCTAGGATTTTAAAAAACATATAAATAATATCTTTTTCATCATCTTTAAGAAAATTAATATTTTTAAAAAGATCTTCTTTTTCTAAACTATTCTCTTTATTTAAAAAAGCAATGTAATTTTTATCTATTCCATACAAATTATGTTTATGTTTTTCATCTAAATTGTCAAAAATATTTTTAACTCGTTCTCTAGAATAATTTATTTCAACATCAAATTTTTGACATAATAAAACTAAAGATTGAAAGAAATTTGCACGTGTTTTATATTTTTTAGAAAATATATAACCAATCAAAATTGCAACTCCTGCAAGCATTATTAATAAAACATACTTCATTAAATTCTCCTTATATTCTTAATCTAGAAAAATTTTCATTATAAACACCCTCTATTGTTCCTGGACCGTTTTTCATTGATAATAATACATAACGCTGAAAACATTTTTCTTGAATAATTTTTTCAAAAAATGGTTTATGAATAAGATTATTAATATTATCACTATGGACAGATGCAATTATCTTTACACCACAATTAACAGCATACAAAATTGCTTCTGAATCCTCTTCTTTTCCAAGTTCATCTGTTACAATAATATTGGGACTAAGGGACCGAATACCATTTTCAAATCCAACAACTTTTTTTGAAAAAGAAATTTTATCTGCAAAATTTCCAATAGATCCATTTTGTCCTAAATCTAACTCTCCTCGCTCATCTAAAACTAATACATTAAATGCGAAGTTTCTTTCGGATAACTGATAAACAAAATCTCTTAAAAAAGTGGTTTTACCTGCACCTGGTGGTGAAATTACAAGTGTATTCATCACATTTCCATCAACCAATAAATAATCAAATACAGGTAAAGAACAATTTTTTATTTCATGGGGAATTCTTATATTAACACTTGTAAAATTAGTCATTGTTTTAATGTTATTATTTTCTTCTATCAAATCTCCACCAAGACCTAATCTAATTCCACCTTCTGTAACTATAAAACCTTTTTTGATTTGTTCATTTACTGAATAAATGGAACACTCACTTGCTCTGAAAATAATATCTTCTATAGTTATTTTAGAAACTTTTATTGCTTCTTTTAAATTCCCTGTAACACCATATTCTCCAAGGAATATTCTTTGCCCACCAATAGATAAAACAATTGGTTTATCAGCACGTAAACGAATTTCATTGATAGAATTAAAGTTTACTTTATTAATAAGAATATTATATATGTTGTCTGGTAAAATTTTTTCTAACATCTTAACCTCTGTGATAAGGTATGTAAGAATGCTCTTTAAGAATTCTATTACGACAAATAAAGTCAAAATGATTAATAAATTTTGTCAACAAAAAAAGCACTGACTTAAAATGTCAATGCTTTTAATTTATAAAATGTTTTATTTAATTCTTTCCATATAACTTCCATCACGAGTATCAATTCTTATTTTATCTCCAATGTTAATAAATAATGGAACTGGTAAAACATATCCTGTTTCAACTTTTGCTGGCTTAGTCGTAGATTTTGAAGTATCCCCTTGAATTCCAGGTTCACAATCAACAACTTCCAACTCTACAAAGTTTGGTGCGTAAACTGCAAAAGGATTTCCTTTATAGAAATACATAGTGCAATTTTCATTTTCTTTTACAAAATTTAAAACATCTTCAACACTTTCTTTGTTAAGAGGAATTTGATCGTATGTTTCAACATCCATAAAATAATATATTTCACCGTCGTTATAAAGATAAGTCATTTCTTTTTTTTCAATTACAGCAACTTGAAATTTATCAGATGGGTTAAATGTAACTTCACGAACTTGTCCTGTCATAACATTTTTCAATTTTGTTCTTACAAATGGAGAACCTTTTCCAGGTTTAACATGTAAAAATTCAATAACAGAATATACAACGCCATCCCATTCAAAAGTTGTTCCTTTTCTAAAATCTCCTGCAAATACCATAAATTTTCTCCTTAACTTAATCTAAAATATTCTAACATAATTTCTATTATTTGTCTAGTAAATTGTTATAAATTTTTTTCATTATTAATGCATCATGTGGCATTTGAGACATAGACTCACAAATAACACGTGGATAAATTTTTAAATCAATTAATGCTTCTGCTAGTGGATCAAATTCAGGACCAAATGTTGAATCATCATAATTCAAGTGTTTTATCTCTCCCTTTGGACCATATTGAATTTTTGAAAAGTGAATATGGCAAGCATTTGTTCTTTCTAACCCTAACTTTTCAATACAATATTCTAATATTTTTTTAAAATCATCTTTTGTTTTTAAAGCACCCTGTTCTATGGAATTAATATGTCCAAAATCAAATGTTGGAGTAAGATGAGAATTAACTAAACATAAATCAACAACTTCTTTCCATGTTCCTATTTGCATTGATTTCCCCATTGTTTCAGGACATAAAAACAGCCCTTCAAGAATTCCTTCTTGATCCATTTTATTAAATGTTTCATCAAATCGTTTACGAGTTAATTCTAATGCTTCTTTTCTATCCAATTTACCACAAGAAGCAGGATGAAATACTAATTTATCAGCACCAAAGGCATTTAAAAACCTTACACCAGTATATAAATAACCTTGTGTTTTTAAATACATTTCTTCGCTAGGGTTTGCAAAATTAATATAAAAAGGTGCATGAAGCGATAATTTAATATCAAACTCTTTGAATAAATCTCCAGCCTCTTTTGCTTTTTCTGTTGACATATTATAACCATGACCAAATGAATATTCATAGGCATCAAGTCCATAATTTTTAATCCATTTTGGAACATCTAAAATTGTTTTAAATCCTTGATTATAAAATTCTTCTCCTGCCCCCGAAGGACCAAATAATACTTTCACTTTATTTTTCTCCATTGTTAATATAATGTTTTAATTTTTGTGAACACTTAAATTCTTTAATCAAGTCTGGCTTTAAATTAAAGAGTTTGAGTTCATTTAATTTAATCATTTTTATTTTTGTATTATCTTTATCTAAAACATTAGTATTTGCATAAGCACTAATGTTATTAAGTTTATATTTATAAATAAATAAAACTTCATGAAATTTTTTATCTCTAAATGTAAAAAAATTTTCAATTACATTAATTAGTTTTAATTGTGATTTATTTAACTTTATACCTGTTTCTTCAAACACTTCTCTGATTGCTGTTTCTTCTGTATTTTCTCCTATCTTAACTCTTCCACCTATTAAACTATAATAATCATTTGATTTTGATTTTTCAAAAATGCAATTTTCATCATCATAAATAAAAACACCTACTCTAAAATTGAATTTTTTATTACATATTTCATAAGAAATATCGTCATTCATAAATATCTCCTTGATATATTTTTTATATTAATCTTAACTTTATTTTCAATAAATTATCTTTTATTTCTAATAAACCTAAAAACGCTTCACCGGCATATCCACGATATATACCATCTTGACCATTAAATTTAATATTTAAACCATTTAATAATCTTTGTTCTTCATTGTTATTAAGAAAGATGCTTTTATAATTTTTAAATACTTCATCAGGCATTATTATGCTATAATTCCCTGTTTCAATATCTTTGATTGTGTATGCATCATCTAATGAAAAATCCCCACATTTTGTGCGTATTATACTAAGCATAACACCATAAGTGCCAAGTTCTATTGCTAAATCTCTACAAATAGAACGAATATACGTTCCACTTGAACAATGAATTTCAAATTCATAAGTATTGATTGCAATCTGTTTAATACATTTTATAGAATAAACTTCTATTTCTTTAGGTTTTAATTTTACATCTACTCCTTCTCTAGCAAGAGAATATGCTGTTCGACCATTAATTTTTTTTGCAGAATATAGTGGTGGAATCTGATCTTGTTTTCCAACAAACTTAAATAATATTTTATTTATATCATCTATTGTAACAATTTTATCGTTTCTTTGAGTTACTATTCCTTCTAAATCTAGCGTATCTGTTGTTTCTCCAAAACGAAATATGGTTTTATAAATTTTATCTTTATTTAGAAAAAAATCAAAAATTTTGGTTGCTTTCCCTAAAGTTACAGGAAGAAGACCTTCGCCTAAAACATCTAAAGTTCCCAAATGCCCTGCTTTATTCGCTTTTAATAAATATTTAACTTTATTTACAACTTTATTTGAAGAAATGCCTCTTTCTTTATTTAATAAAATTATACCATTAATTTGATTTAGATCTTTCATATTTAGTTACCTTATTATTAAACTAATTACTTTATTTTTTGCCTCTTGAATATCTCCTGCATTAATTCTTGCACCTGCAGCACACAGATGACCACCTCCATTGAGTTTTTCAGCAATTTTTCTTACATCATAACCACTTTTAGACCTCAAAGATATGTTAAAAATTCCTTTTTTATCTTCAATTATAGAGAAACTATAATCAATGCCTTGAATTTTAATTAATTCTGCACTATAAAAATCGCAATCACTTTTTTTACCTTTCATATTTTTTAATGTGTTATAATCTATCAAACAAAAAGCACAGTTTTTAACTGTCTGTATATTATTCCATAAATATTCAATGAATTCAATTTCTTTTTTTGTTCTAGACTTAAATTGAATTTCATTTATTCTAGTTATATTTGCTCCTAATTTAGTCAGTTCTAAGGCATTTTTAAAACTTTCTTCAGTCGTGTTAGAATTGGTGAATGAATAAGTATCACCTGTTAAACCAGAATATAATAATGTTGCGATTTCTTTGTTAATTTGTTTTTTAAGATGCTTTAAAACTTGAAAAACTATTTCTGAACAAGAACTATATTTTTCATTTATATAATTTAATTTTCCTATCAACCCAGAATTTTCATGATGATCCAGAACAATTGTGTTTGAATGTTGAACAAACTCTTCTCCATAATCTCCTAGTCTTTCTATTGATGGAGTATCTACGGAAATAAACAAATCAAATTCTTCATTACATTTTGAATTAATAATATATTTTTTATCAAATATTAATTTTTGTGTTTCTGTTAATTTATCTTTTGTATACAAAAATGCCTTCTTCCCCATAGTATTAAGCATTTCTACTAAAGATAAAGATGAACCTAGTGCATCAAAATCAGGATTAATGTGTGTAAAAACTGCAATAGTTTTTGCTTTTTTTATTTGTTTCGCAATTTCTTGTATTTTATTATTCTTCATCATTATTATCACTTTCCTCTTTTGGTATATCTATAGTTTTTAATAATTCATTTATTCGTATCGTAGCCTGTGTTCCTTTATCAATAACAAAGTTTAATTTAGGAACATGGGGCATTTTAACCATTTTAACCAATTCTTTTTTTATAAATCCTTCTGATTTTTGCAAAACAGAAATTATAGTATTCAACTCATTTTGGTTATCACTATCAAGTGCTATTTTTATTTTACAAAATTTAAAATCTGGAGTTATATTGACTTCACTGATGTATAAAAGTGAATTAAGTCTTGGGTCATTCATTTTATTTTGTATAATATCAGAAAGACACCTTTGAATTTCACTGTTTGCTCTTTCAAATCTGATTGACATAAAAATCTCCTTAAAAAAATAAAATTATCAAATTTATTGATAATTTTATTATACTTTATTTTAACAAATTTTCAAAATGATTAATCTTAAAAAGAAAATTTTTATCTTTTAATTACTTGTTTTGAATAGAATTCTAATATATCTCCTTCCTTAAGATCAAAATTATCTTTTAATTTAATACCGCATTCAAATCCTTTGCTGATTTCTGATTTTTCATCTTTTTGTATTTTTAAAGACTCAACAGTTGTCTTTCCAAGTTCTTCATTACCACGTTTTACAACAACTATTGCATTTCTTGTAACTTTACCATCTTTTATATAACTACCAGCAACTTTTCCTGCAGTAGAAAGTTTAAATACCATTCTAACTTCTGCTGATCCAATATAAACTTCTTCATACTTAATGCTTAACATGCCAGTAATTGCAGATGTAATATCATCAACTACCTGATAAATGATATCATATTCTTTAACTTGAACTTTTAAAGAATCAGAAAGATTTTTTATTTTTGAAGAAATTTTTTGATTAAATGATATTATAATTGAGTCAGTAGTTTGTGCTAAAATAACATCACTTTCGGTTATTGCACCTGCACCACTATGAACAATGTTTACTTTTGCTTCTTCATTTCTAATAGCAAGTAAGGCAACCTTTAATGCTTCAACTGAACCAACAGTATCTGCTTTTATAATTATATTTAAGTTTTTGAGAGCACCCTCATGAACTCTATTCATAAAGTTATCTAAAGTTACTCCAGAAGATTGAGCACTTCTCTCTTTTTTAATTTTGTTTATACGTTCTTGAATTACTTGCTTTGATAAAGTTTCTTCAACTGCATAAACTTGGTCTCCTGCAGAAGGAACTTCATTAAAACCTAGTATTGCAACAGGTGTTGATGGTTCAGCAGATTTTACAGGTTTTCCCTTATCATTAAACATTGCTCTAACTTTTCCATAAGTTAAACCAGACATTATTGAATCACCAATATGCAATGTCCCATTTTGAACAATGACAGATGCTACAGGACCTCTATTTTTATCAAGTTCTGCTTCAATAACAACTGCAGTCGCCATTTTATTAGGATTTGCTTTTAATTCTTGCATTTCACTAACTAATAAAATAGTTTGTTTTAAATCATCTAACCCCATACCAGTTTTTGCAGAAATTGGAACGCAAATAGCATCACCACCCCATTCTTCAGGCAATACTCCATTTTCAGCAAGTTGTTGTTTTATTCGTTCTGGATTTGCTTCAGGCTTATCCATTTTATTGATTGCTACAATAATTGGAACATTTGCTGCTTTAATATGGTTAATTGCTTCAATAGTTTGAGGCATAACTCCATCATCTGCAGCAACAACTAAAATTGCTATATCTGTCGCTTTTGCACCTCTAGCACGCATTTGTGTAAATGCAGCATGTCCTGGAGTGTCTATAAAAGTAATTTTTTCTCCATTAAATGAAATTTGATATGCACCAATACTTTGTGTAATTCCACCTGCTTCTCCTGCAACCACATTTGTTTTTCTAAATGCATCCAAAAGAGAAGTTTTACCATGGTCAACATGTCCCATTACTGCAACGATTGGAGGTCTTTTTACCAAATTTTCTTCAGCATCATGTCCTTCTGCCGTTTCTATTAATTTTTCCTCAAATGATTTATCTGCTTTAAGTTCAAGAGTTATACCAAAATCACTTGCAACAAGTTCGGCAGTATCATAATCAATATTTGAATTAATTGTAGCCATGATTCCTAAAAGCATTAATTTTTTTACTATTTCCGTTACAGGTTTACCTATTTTTTCGCTAAAATCTTTTACTGTAATTTCTTTAGAAGTTAAAACTGCATGTTTTATAACTATTGTATTTGTTTTTTCAGTGTTTTCTTTCTTTTTCTTTACACTCTTTCTTGAACCAAAAGTTACTTCTTCAAAACCATTTTCATCTTCTACAAATATGTTATTACGTTTTGAATCTTCTCGTCTTTTGTTTTGTGATTTTTTCTCTTCATAATTATTGTTATTATGTTTTTGTGCGTATTTTGTTTTATTTGCGTAATTACGTTCATTTTTTAAATCAATTTCTGGTGCATCATCACTTACAAAAGAACGATAATTATTTGCTTTAGAAGATACAAAATTATTACTTCCAAATTTTTTTTGATTATTGTTATTCAACCTATTATTAAAGTTTTTATTTCTATCTTTATTAAAGTTGCCATTTTGACGTTGTTGATTAAATTTATTATTTTGATTATTTCCTCTATTATTTGAATTATATTGATTTCGATTATTAAAAGATTGGGATTTATCATTTCTTTTGAAATCTTGTTTTTGATTTTTATCATTATTGTTAACATTGCCTTTAATAAAAGTAGGTTCTTCTTTCTTTATTTCAACAACCTCTTCTACACTTTTTTCTTCTTTAACTTCTTTAGGTTCTTCTTTTTGAACAGTTATAACATCAACTTTATTTTCCTCTATTAAAGATTTTTTTGTTTGATTTATTTGTTCGCTAAAAGCATCGACCTTATTTTTTGAAGTTCGAATTTCTTTTAATATTTTTGATATTTCTCCATCTTTTTGTAAATCATGGATTTTTCTTAAATTTTGTAAAGATTGATTTGCCAATGCTAACTCCTTTTATTTTAATAAATCAACTAAGATTTCACTTATTGCTTTATTCTTTATTCCTATTATTTTACAATTTGATTTATTAACTAAATTCGATAAATTTTCGACAAATATAATAGGAATTTCTTTTAACTTAATTTTTTCAACAACTTTTTGAGTATTCTTTTGTGCAGAGGTGTCAACTAAAACTAAAAAAAGTTTTTTACTATAATTTTTTAAATTATCCCCACCCCATATAATATATCCTGCTTTTTGTGATATATTGAGATAGCCTTTTATTTTATTTATTTCCAACTATCTCCTCCTTTAATTTTTGATAAATTTCATCATTTACATTCGTCTTAAAGGCTTTATTCAAAGATTTTTGTTTTAACAATTTGTTTAAACATTCTTCATTTTTACATACATAAGCCCCACGACCATTTTTTTTACCTGTTTCATCAATAAAGATATTACCCTCTTTATCTTTGACTATTCTCGTTAAATTGCGTTTGTCTTGCATTGTTCTACAAGCAATACACATTCTTAATTTTTCCATAATCCCCTCTGAGATATTTTAATCTTCGTCATCAGAATCAATATCTTCTAACTCTTCAAGGTCTTCTAAACCATTAAATGCATCATCATCATTTAATTCAGTGAGTTCATATTCAGGTTCTTTAACAGTTGTTTGATTAATAGAACTTTCTGGTTTAACTTCAATTTTCCAACCTGTTAACCTTGCTGCTAAACGCACATTTTGACCATTTTTACCAATGGCTAATGATAACTTATCATCTGGCACAATAACTCTTGAAGAATGCAAACTTTCATTTGTTTCAACACTTATAACTTTTGCTGGACTAAGTGCTTTTGCAATATATTCAAGTGGGTCTTCGCTATATTCAATAAGATCAATCTTTTCACCATTGATTTCTGATGTTATTGTATCTATTCTTTGACCATGAAAACCTACACAAGTGCCGATTGGATCAATGTTAGCCTTTTCTGTATAAATTGCAACCTTTGTTCTATTTCCTGGATCTCGTGCAATATTTTTTATTTTAATATCGCCATTTGCAACTTCAGGAATTTCAAGTTCAAACAATTTTCTTACAAAACCAACATTACTTCTAGTTACTTGGATTTGAGTTCCTTTAAAAGAATCTTTGATTTTTTTTACATAAACTTTTACTCTATCCCCAACATTAAATTTTTCTCCTGGGATTTGGTCTGATGGAAGCATTACGCCTTCAGTATGTGAATTAGAAATTTGAACGTAAACTGTTCCATTGTCAATTCTTTTTACTATTGTTGTTAAAAGTTCATCTTCTTTTTCAGACAACTCTGAAACAGCAATTTGTCTTTCCATTTCTTTAATTTTTTGCATAACTACTTGTTTTGCAGTTTGTGCAGCGATTCGACCAAAGTCTTTAGTAGATTCTTCAGTTTGAACTATATCTCCAACTTTATATGATTTTTTTATAAGTCTTGCTTCAGATAAAGATATTTCTTTATCTGGATCCTGAACTTCATCAACAACAGTTTTATAAGAATAAATTTTTATAGTTGCCTTTTCTGGATTTAATTTTACCATAGCAGATTTTGCTTCGCCATACATTTTCTTATAAGCAGAAGTTAATGCAGTTTCAAGAGTAGAAATAAAAGTTTCTTTATTAATCTTTTTTTCAACTTCCAAGTCCTCTAATGCTTGAAAAAAATCTTTATTAATCATTTTAAAACTCCTTAAAATTTAATTACTGGCACAATATGTGCAATTTGGTTTTTATTAAAAGAAAAAATTTTGTCTTCTATTTTAATGGATACAGAATTTTCATCGTATGATATTAATTCTCCATCAAATCTTTTTTGCCCATCTTTTTTTGCAAAAAGAGTTATAGAAATTTCTTTATTTAAATTACGTTTAAAATCTCTATCCTTGGTTAAAGGTCTATCTATTCCTGGTGAACTTACACTTAAAATATAAGATGCATCGTCAGTAGGATTTAATTCCTCTAAAATAGGGTCTATTGTTTTTGATACTTTTTCGCAATCTTGAATTTGGACACCATCTTCTTTATCAATATAGAAAATCAAATTCATTCCATCAGACTTTTTTACATATTCAATATCAACAACTTCATATCCCATATTTTCAATAATAGGCGATATTTTTTCTTCGCATATTGTTTTTACCTTTTTTGCCAAAATTTCCTCCTTTACGAAGTAGGGAGCGATGCAAATCTGCACGCTCCCTACACAAGTCATATATATTATACCAAAAAACAAATATAAAATCAAGTATTTAATATAAATTTTTTGGTATAATTAAATCCTATTTAATACTAAAATTAAGTTTTTTAAAAGATTATAAATTTTATTTTTTATTTAATTCCATAAGCACTTGTGCTGTTGCATAAGCATCATTGAATGCTCTATGTGCATCATTTAAAGTTAATCCTAATGCTTTAACTACTGTTCCTAGTTTATAATTACCTGTTCTTAATCCAGACTGTCTTACTACAATCATTGTATCAATAACATCATTATCAAATTTTAAGCCAATATTATTTGCTACTTTTTTTATAAATTTTAAGTCAAAGCCAACAATATTATATCCGCTTATAATACACCCTCTTGACCAATCATAAAAATCCTGAATAACATCTTCAATTCTTGGAGCAAAAGCAACCATTTCATCTGTAATATGTGTTAATTCCTGAACTTCAATAGGAATTGGATTTTTTGGTTTTGCAAAAGAAGAAAATCTTTCAGTAATTTCCCCATGCTCAATTTTTACTGCACCAATTTCAGTTATTTCACAAGTTTCAGGATCAAGTCCAGTTGTTTCAATATCAAAAACAACAATATTGTTATTCATAATAAAATCATTATATTTATGTTTTTCTTCAAATAAATTAGTTTGCGAACTTCTTGGTAAAATATCAGGGAAAACAACCTTTTTATGTTTATAAACCACATTATCTTCAGTTTTTATTTCTTCTATAATTTCACATGGACTTGCTAATGATATTTTTTTTATGTAATAAGTTAATTTACCATTTAAACCTATTTTAACATCACCTACGCAAAGAAGCATTGTTAAATCTTGAAGTGATTCCATATCTTTTTCATGTGTTTTACCACAAAAATATATACAATCAATTATTGCATTGTTATTACGTAAATTAAATGTATAAAAAGTTCGTTCCTCTCCAGTATGTTTTCCTTTTTTTGCAATAAAAGTTTTTTTATTTTTGTTTGTAATAAATCCTGATAATATTACTGATTGTTTAGGTTTTTTAATATCTTCTAAATATTCAGGCTTAGGTATTATTTCTCCACCTATTATAGGTTTTATTACATTAACATTATAGCGTCGTGCTTTACTTGAAGTAGGAATGATATCCTCTGCTTCGATATTTTCGGGCAATTTATCTTCATTTTCAGTTATTTCAACGTTAAAATTTGCGATAAATAATTTGTCTAAAAAATCTTTAATTTCAGATTTTAATTCAAAATCATCTAATAGAGATAATACATCTTGGTTTAAAGCAATTTTTACATCAACATTTAGGTCTTTATAAACAGCAGAAATATTATCAAAAGAAATATATGGTATAAGTCCTTTTTTATTAAGTTTAAAAAATTCTATAATTTCATTAACTATAAGTTTCTCATCTAAAAAACTTTTCTTAAATTTTAATTTCAAATCTTTTTTTAAAGATAAAAACTCTTGAAGAAAATTTTCTATTTCTTTTCTTGACTGTAAATCAATTTCATCTATTGTATAAGGAAATAGAAAAGTAATTGTGCAACCAGTAAAATCATACACAACATTCAAGAGTTTTAAATAATTATATTTATTATCAAATTTTTTATTTAAAATATCAATTATATTAATCATGTGATTATTTTATAATAGAAAATGTAAAATGTCAATCAGAATGACTGCCCCAAATAAAATAAGCAACCCAATGGTATGAATTAAATTTTCAGTTTCTCTTTTTATTGGTTTCTTTCTAATAGATTCTATGGTTGTAAATAATACATGGGCACCATCTAATGCTGGTATAGGCAATGCATTAAATACTGCTAAATTTGCAGATATAAGAGGAATTAAAACTAAAAGATTTGCTGCACTTGCCTGAGTATAAGTGGCTATAGTTGCTATTGTTGTTATAGGACCACCTATTGCTGATATTGGTAGTTGAAATGTTATTAAAAGCCATAAACTCTTCAAAACTACCCACGCCAAACCAAAGGCAAATGGAACGGCTCTTTCTAAAGCCTCTCCAAAGGAATATACATAAGCCTTAACATTTGAGTCAAAACAATATTGATATTTTATTTCTTCTTCATTAACACTATTATCATTTTTTACTGCTGTTTTTGTTTGCAATTGATAAAATCCAATATAAACATCTTTATATTCATTATTTCTTTTTACAGTTGCAATTGTAGTTGGCTTATAATTTTTAAAAGTTTCTTCAGCATCAAAAATAGTGTTATTAGTTTCTGAATTTTTCTTTTCCGTATTCATATAATTCATTAAATTACTAAATTCTTCTGTTCTTAAATCACTATAATTATAACCATACGCAAAATCAATTTTATTTCCATTTATCGCAACAATTACATCATTTGGTTGAAGAACATCCATATCTTCAGTTAAATAGGTTACATAATAACCATATTTACCTTCAATAATATTGTTTCTATCAATCTTTTCACCATACACATTTACAATTTCTATCTGTTTATCACTATAAACATCTTCAAATTTAGTCGTTACTTGTGGGATATCATATCCAACTGTGCATAATAAAATCAAAGAAAAGAATACTGCAGTGGCAAAATTAAATGTAACACCTGCAAGAAAAACTAAAATACGTTTCCAAGGTTTTTGATTGGTAAATGCATCTTTATCTTTACCATCTGTTTCATCTTCACCAGCAAAAGCACAATAACCACCTAATGGAAATAAACGTAATGATATTAATTCTCCCCTTTTATTTTTACGAGAAATAAGGGCTTTACCAAACCCTACAGAAAATTCAATTATTTTAAAATTAAGCATTCTCCCAATACAATAATGACCAAATTCATGTATAAGAACCATAAAAAGTAAAATCACTATTGCCAGAATAATATATAAAATATACATTTTACCTCGCTTTAATAAATATAGGTTGTCATTTTATAATACAACCTATTTTCATTAGTAATTTTTATATTTTATTATAACACAGCAAATAATATACTGAAAGCAACAAACATAAAAGGAATAGTGAATATATATGAATCAAATCTATCTAAAATACCACCGTGTCCTGGCAATATGTTACCAGAATCTTTTACACCAGCATTACGCTTAATCCAACTTTCAAATAAGTCTCCACATTGTGCTAAGATTGATCCTATAAATGATATTATAATAAATTTCCATATTGTAATTCCTGCATTATTCATTATTATTGCCATTTCTGGTATAGAATAAAATATATAGAATACTGTGGTTGATAATAAAACACACCATAACAAACCACCTATTGCTCCTGCAACAGTTTTATTTGGACTAATTTTAGGTGCTAATTTTTTGCCTCCTATTAATCCTCCAGTAATATAAGCAAAAGTATCAGTAAATATTGGAATTAAGAAAGCAAAAATTAATACAAAAAATGATATAAACTTAAATCCATCTATATCTTTTATAATGTCAAAAGATGTTGTTAAATCATCAAAATGATTAATTAATGACATAAATAATAACAAAAATGTTGGATAAATAAATGTAACTGTTGTATTAAATGCTTTTATTAAAGAATATTTTGGAAGTGAAATAAACTTGTCCATTTTTCTTGTTTTTAATTCAATTTTTGTATTTCGATTTATAAAAGATATTAAGAATGTTAAACCAAAGAAAATAACAATGCATGCAATCTCTAATACTATAGTAAATAAAATGCCTATAGAAGAATCAAAATAAACACCTAATAACAATATCAACATTGCAAAACATGGGAATATTGTAGCCATTATTTTATCATTATATCGTCCCATTTTTGTAAATAATTTAGAAGTTTCAAAAGCAGCAAAACAAGTTATTATTACTATAAAAGCATCAAAAAAATAATTGCTAACAAAAACTTTCAATATAAAAGCAATAGCGAGCACAAATAAAAATCCAAGTGATGTAAGTAATCTAGTTTTCAACGGACACCTCCAAATCTTCTATCCCTTTTTTGATAATTTTTTAAAATTTTATATAAATGTTTTTCATTAAAATCAGGCCAATAAACCTTTGGGAAATATAGTTCACTGTAAGCCATTTGATAAAGCATGAAATTTGAAATTCTCATTTCACCACTTGTTCTTATTATAATCTCTGGTTCAGGCATATTTCCTGTATCTAAAGATAATAGGAATTCTTTTTCTGTAACATTTTCTTTATCATTCATTAATAATTTATTTACAGCCCTTATTATATCATCACGTCCACCATAATTTAAAGCAAAAGTAACAATAAGTTTGTCGAAATTACGAGTTTTATTTTTTAAATTTGTAAGTTCAGCAACTAAATCATCAGGAAAAGGATCTAATACACCTATTGAATCAATTTTTATTTCATTTTTTATAAAAATATTATCATCATTTTTTAGATAATCTCTTAATAAAGAAAAAATTCCTTCAATTTCTTCTTTGCTTCTCTTCCAATTTTCAGTAGAAAAAGCAAAAAATGTACAATATTTTATATTAAATTTTAAACAAGCAAATATTGCTCTTTCAATAGCCTTAACCCCTTCTTTATGTCCATAATTTCTTGGTATCCCTCTTTTAGTAGCCCAGCGACCATTACCGTCCATTATTATACCAATATGAGTAGGAACATTTTTTAAATCTTTCATATAACAATCCTTTAAAATAAAATATTAAAGAAATTATATTTCCATAATTTCTTTTTCTTTTGTTTTATAATTGTCATCAATTTTATCACATGCTATATCAACCATTTTTTGAATCTTATCTTCAAATACTGATTGTTCATCTTCAGAAATTTCCCCATCTTTTTCAAGTTCTTTTATCATTTCCATAGCATCACGTCTGGCAGCACGAACAGCAACTTTACTCTCTTCTGCAATTTTTTTAAGATTTTTTGCTATTTCTTTTCTTCTTTCTTCTGTAAGCATAGGAAAAACTAATCTTATAATTTTCCCATCTTCGTTTGGATTTACACCTAAATCAGCGGCAGTAATTGCTTTTACAATATTTTTAATTTGAGACTGGTCCCAAACAGATATAGCCAAAATTCTTGCTTCTGGAACAGTTATACTTGCCATATTTTTAATTGGAGTTGGAACGCCATAATAATCAACATAAACTTTATCTAGAATATGAGGATTTGCTCTTCCTGCTCTTACAACTAAATATTCATTTACTTGATGGTTGATCGCTTTATCAATTTCATCTTGACAAGATAATTCAATTTCATCGAATAATTCGCTCATATATTTCTCCTTGGAAATAATTTTACTATAAACGTATTTTTTTTGCAAATGATTTGACAACTATATAAAAGAAATATGCTAAAATTATTGATAAATTGACTACTTGACAAGTATATTTCAAAAATCTGTAATAATTAATAAAATGTTTATTGAATAATAGTATCAACTTGACAATAAGTAAAAAAACATATAAAATAAAAAATGAAAAAGGTGTTAAAATGAATAGAATCGAATTAAAACCAAATGACAACATAACTATTGCTGAAATCAATGAAGGTAGAGGTTCAAGACCTAAATATTGGTTTATTTTTAATAATTCAACTGACAAAACAAAATGGTTGTTTAAAAATACAAATAGAGATGCAACAAGTTCTTTAAAAACATATGAAGATTTAGGTGAAATAATTTTTAATAAAATTTGTAATCAATTAAATGTTTCTTGTGTTGAATATAAACTTGCATATAATCATGAAAAAGGTTATGGAAATGAAGGTGTAATATCTAAAAATTACAATCCTAATGGTTTTCCAGAAGTTTCTGCATATACTCTGCTAGATTTCTACAAAAATTTTATGTATGACAATTTTAATGGTATAGTTGTTGATAATGAAAATACATTATCAAACTACATAAAAAGTTTAAAAGCATTTTCTCTTGAAAATCCAAATATAAAAATAAATAGCAATGAAATTCTTCTACAACTAGAAAAAATGTTTATACTTGATTACATATGTTGTCAATCTGATAGAAATTGGTATAATGTAGCATTCTTAATAGATTCTAATAATAATGAAATGAAATTATGTCCTTTGTTTGACAACGGAAACATTTTTTGTTGGAATTACAGAGAAGGTGTTATCAAACATCAAAGAGATTCTTTAAGAAATAAAAAAAATATAACACAATTAAATGAATTATTAAGTTCAAAACCTATAGCACTAGGTATTATTACTCCTACTGCTTTACGAGATCAAAATAATCCACTAAGAACTCAAAAATCTAAACAATCTCCTGAGATTATGAATAAAGTTAATGAGGAATTAATTCAAATGATATGTGATTCAAAAGAGTTAAGAGATTTTGTTTTTGATAATTTTCGTCCAAATAATAATATTTTAAAAAATGCTTTTAAACAAGCCGAAAACGAATATGGTGAATTCCCCGACTTTTTAAAAGAACAATCTTCATTAATATATGATATAAAGTGCGAACATTTATTGAATTTAGTTAAAGAAAGATTAATACAAAAATCAGATTATTATAATGAAAATGATGACAGGGAGATTTAAATATGATGCTAATATTAAAATATTATGATTGCAAATTAGGCAATTTAAATTTTGAAAATAATAATTATGTTTATAATTCAAATATTCAAGAAGAAGAAAAAGCAAAAAAATTAAGTTATGGGGCATTAAATTATAATTTATACAATTCAGTAAACAAAATATCTAAAGAATTATATATAGAATTTATGCCTTGGATTATGGCATCTTCTAGACAAGATATTTATAATAAATGTAAAATAAATTCTAATGATAATAAATGGACAATTCTTTGCAAACTTGCACAAAATAAAGTTGTTTTAGGTAATTATTCTTTAGAATTGATTAAATAAAAAAACACGAATTAATTCGTGTTTTTTTAATATTTTTTAATGATCACTTTTTCATATATGATTTATAATAATAAAATTAATTATTACCTTTCATTTGTTTTTCAACTTCCTCTGCAAGATTATCATTACGCTTCTCTAAGCCTTCTCCCATTTCAAATCTTGCAAATCTTCTAATAGAAATTTTTTCTCCAATTTGAAGTATTTTTTCATTAATATATGATTGAATAGTTAATTCTGGATTTTTAACAAATGGTTGTTCAAGCAAACAAACATCCTGATAAAATTTTTTAACTCGACCTTCAACCATCTTTTCTATTATTTGAGCAGGTTTACCTTCATTTAATGCTTGATTTCTAAGAATTTCTTTTTCTTTTTCAAGTTCTTCTGATGGAACATCTTCAATTCTTACATATTTAGGTGCAGCAGCGGCAATTTGTAATGCAACATCATGTCCTATTTGTTGGAATGCCTCTGTTTTAGCAACAAAATCTGTTTCGCAATTGATTTCTACAAGAACACCAATTTTACCACCCATGTGTATATATGAAGTAACAATTCCTTCACTTGCAATACGTGATTGTTTTTTTGCAGCAGCAGCAATTCCTTTTTCTCTAAGCCAAATTATTGCTTTTTCAAAATCACCATCACATTCAACCAATGCTTTTTTGCAGTCCATCATACCTGCGTTTGTTTTTGCTCTAAGTTCTGCAACGTCTTTTGCTGTAAAATTCATAATTATTCTCCTTCACTATCAGATTTTGCGTCATCTGTTTTTTCACTAACAGTTTCTTCTTTTACTTCTTTTTTTGTTTCAGTCTTTTTCTTTGAAGGTTTCTTTTTACTTTTCTTATTGTGATTTTCTTCCCCTGCTTCAGCAATTTCTAAATTAGGTTTTGTTTCTGCAAGGACTTTTTCAATATCAATGTCTTCATCTGCAGAATCATCTTCTTTCTTCATAGAAACGCCTTCTTTTGCTTCAATAACAGCATCGGCCATTGCGGCTACAATAAGTTTTACAGAACGAATTGCATCATCGTTTCCTGGGATTACATAATCAATACCGTCTGGATTACCATTTGTATCAACAAGACCAACCATAGGTATATTTAATAATTTACATTCATTTACACAAATGTGTTCTACATTAGGATCAACTACTACAACAAGTCCTGGAAGTTCTCTCATTTCTTTAATTCCACCAAGATTTTTTTCAAGTTTATCTCTTTCTGCTTTTAGAAGAGTAACTTCTTTCTTAGGCAATAAATCAAATTCACCTACTTTTTCCATTTGATTTAACTTGTTTAATCTTTCAATTCTAGATTTAATAGTTTTGAAATTGGTTAAACATCCACCAAGCCAACGTGTATTAATATAATACATTCCACATCTTTCGGCTTCTTCTTTAACTGCATCTTGTGCTTGCTTCTTTGTCCCTACAAAAAGAACTTTTTTACCTGCAGCAACGATATCGCGAACAAATTGATATGCTTTATCTACTTGTTCAGAAGTTTGTTCTAGATTGATGATATGAATATCATTTCTTGCTGTAAAAATGTATTTTTTCATCTTTGGGTTCCATTTTCTAGTCTGATGACCAAAATGAACACCTGCTTCTAGAAGTTGTTTCATTGAAATAACTGACATTTTTTATTTTCCTCCTTTTGTTTTTGTCCTTCCTTATAATTTTCACGCTCCAGATTGCGACCTCAGGAATAACCTTTATCAAAATACTTATATTGTTTTATTATTTTGAATTTTAGGCAACTGCAACTGAATATATTATAAGTGCTTATTGTCCAATGACTGAAAAAGTATATCATAAACATTTTTTATAGTCAAGTAATTATTAATATTTAAACAATTTTAATTAAAAAAATACAAAAAAAATAAACACAAATTAATGTGTTTATTTATTATTTTTTTTCTTTTTTGTTTTAAAAATTGTAGCCCATAAAGAAGGTAAAATAAATTGAGAATTATAATAAGTAACAATTAATGCAATCATAATTCCTAAAGCAACTTCTCTCACACCTTCAACTGCTAGAATAGAAAAAACTGCAGATATTATAAACAATACAATATATATAATTGATTTTTTAAAAGTCATTTCTTTTGCTGTTAAATCTGCTATATTACTATTGTTCATATTTTCATATTTACCAGTTTTGAAATTATCCTTAATTTTATTGTAATAGAAAAATACATTAAATAAACTTAACATAAATGTTGTTAATAATGTTATTCCTAAATTTAAATTTATAGTCAATTGACAAATAACAATTAATGACAAAGTTACAAATAAATCTAAAGCAACTTGTAATAAAGTTATTATACTAGCAGAAATGTTATATCGACTTGCTAAATATATTATTGCCACCAAGAGACCAAAAACTACTGCAGAAACCAACCCTACAACCCAATTAAATGAATATGTTGGTAAAACTTCATCAATTGAAGTAATTGCATTATCATAACCATCATAATTAAAAGCATTAACTAAATCAGAATGCAATTTTTGATTTAAAGTTTCAGCATTCTCTGTATTATTTTGAAATACTATTTCTACTGCCTGTCCTGCCGAAATATTATATTCATTAACTGTTATTGAAGTTGTTTTATATTCGATAATATCTAAACCATTATTATTTAAAACTGTTTCTATTTTTGTATAGACATTATTATAATCTTCGTTATTAGATAAATCATATTGAACTACACTTTCATTTTTAATCATGCCATCATTGTTAACGTAAATTTTAAATGTATATCCTCCAGAAAAATCAATGCCAAGATTAAATCCAATTGTGCAAACCAAAACAATACCAATAATCAGAATAATTATAGGAGCAATCAAAAAATATAAAAAGTTTTTGGTTACACTCAATTTTGAACTCATAATAAATTTATCTAAAGATTTTTTTTCATTATTCATTGATGCCACCTCCTTCTACAGAGTTAGCCTCTTCTTTTATTATTTCAACACCATCATCTTTAATTTCCACAATGCTTTTATCTCTATATAGATGCAATCTCTTTGCTTTTGTGCTATTTATAGGAAGATAAATATTTACGAAATATCTGGTCATTACAAGAGATGAGAACATTGATAATAATGTCCCTATCAATAAAGTAATAGCAAAACATTTAAGAGTTGCTGGTGCAAAAATCCAAATAAAAATTCCCACTAAAATTATTAAGAAATGGCTATCTAAAATTGTCCACAATGCTCTTTTAAAGCCACCTCTGCATGCTAAATGAATTTTTTTACCAATAGCATATTCGTCACGAATTCTTTCAAATATGATTAAATTAGAAATGGTTGCTATTACAAAACCTAAAAGAATTCCAAATACGCCTGCAAGATTTAAAACAACAAGAGGAATTGCTTGCAAGAAGAAAATATAAAAAACTAAGAAAAATGTTAATGATAATAATCCAAGCAATCCCAAATCGCCATATCTAACAATTAAAAAGATAAATGTTAATAAAATAATTATTAAACCAGCAATACCTATATATAATTGCGTATTTTCGCCTAAAGCAGGAGAAATATAACTACTTTCAACAAAATTTAGTTTAACATCAAGAGATCCTGAAACTATAGAATATGCAATTTCTTTTGCTTCTGTAGCACTTGCTGTTGAATATGAACCATTTGAACTTGCAGTTAAAAACATTGTATTATCTGTAACATTATCAACACTTATTTCTGATAATAAATTAGAACTTTTAAATTCCCCTAAATACACATAGATTGTTGCATTAGATGTCTCTGCAGCATAGTCTTTTAATTCTTGCAATTTAGTTAAACCATTTGAAGTAAACTCAACAACAATGCCATAACTTGAATTTTCATAATCAACACTAGGATATGCTGTTGCAATATCACTACTATCAACAAAAACTCTTGGATCTGTAACCGTATCAGATAATTGTTGAACTGTCATTTTAAGTTCTTTATAATCTTCAATGTATGAAAAAGCATAATCAGACTCTAAAGCACCAGCAACTTCTATTCTAACTTTATTATTACCTTGGCGAACAACATTTAACTCGTTGTAACCTTCAGTATTAAAAATTTTATTAATTTTTTCAATTGAATTATCTATAGCCTTATCTAGATTTACAGTTCCACCATTAGGCAAAGTGCAATCATACATTGCAACCACTCCACCATTTAAATCCATTGCTTTTTCAATAGAAGTCAAAAAACTATTATACCTATTTGTAGATGCTGGAATATTAAAAGGTAAAACACATAATAAAACACCTAAGATTGCTATAATAGTTAATAATACAAATTTTACAATAGAATTTTTCTTTAACATCTAAATCCTCATTAATTCATTAATTTTGAAAAAGTTTTTTAAAAACTTTTTATTCTACATACTAAATAATTGCCAAAATAAAGTTTTTTAAACTTCATTTAGCATTACTTTCATATTATAAGGAATTAAAAAGTAGATGTCAAATAAAATTAGGTTTTAATTACTACTTTTTTTAATGTTTACACAGATGATTCCACATATAGCACCAATTACAGCACCAAAAACAATATCTGTCAATAATGTTACATCAAAAGAAAAACTACCACTTAAAATCGAAAAAACAAAAAATGCAAGAAAAGTATAAATAAAACCTATTAATAAACCACTTACTAGCCCTAATTCTTTGGATTTTTTTAATCCTATAAATACACCAAAAAATATACTAATTCCTTTTATAACCTGATTTATTGGACTAATAGCACTATCCGAGATATTTGTAAACTTTAATAAAAAAGCAAAAATTAATACTAAAACAAGTGAAATACATAATGCGATTAAAGTTCCTTTAGCAATATTACCTACAATTGGAGAATGATTCTTTGAATCAGTTGATTTTATTTTTATTCTCATTTTCATACATAACTCCTTTTTAAAATACTTAAAAGTAAATTCTAAAGTAAGTTATGTTGTGAAATGAAAAAAAATAACTACCTTTTAATGATAGTTATTTAAAAAATCACTTTTTACTTTTATTAGTTTCTTCATTAACATTATTTGAATCTTTTTTATCATTTATAATATTTTCAGTTTTTTTTGCTTCAGATTTATTTTCAGAATTTTCAGCATTCTCGTTGTTGATATCTAGTTTTTGATTATCTTTATCATTTACCTTTTCTGGTTGAACTGAAGAATCTTGTGAATTCTTTTTGTCTTCTACTTTTTGTTCTTCATCTTTAAAGATTGTATAAATTGCATATGCATCTACAGATATATAACCTTTTTTCTTATCTGTTCCTGTTTCAATTGTAACTATTTTCTTATCACCCTCTAAATGAAGATCAACAATTGTTCCATAAACACCACTAGTTGTAAGAACTTTATCTCCTCTTTTTAAAGAATTTGTTTGTTCTTGCATTCTTTGATTTTCTTTTTTATTTCTTGTTGAAATCATAATTGGATAAATAATGATAAGTAAAACTATGAAAACAATTAAAATGATTTGAGTTGCATCCATTAAAATATTCCTCCTAATTTTTTAAATATTTTTTTGCTATCTAAAATTAAGTCTATCATAAGTTTATTAATATCTCAAAGTAAATTTAACTAAATTTTCTTCGTTTTTATCTCATTTTCAAGTCGAATGATAAAATCTGACAATTTTAGACCAGTTTTATTCTCATAACCACGACCTCTTATAGAAATAGTATTTGATTTTTCTTCTTCATCTCCAACTATTATTAAATAAGGAACTTTCATAGATAATGCTTCTCTTATTTTATAACCTATTTTTTCATTTCTTATATCGCATTCTGCTCTAATACCTAAATTAAACAATTGTTGTTGAATTGATTTTGCATAATCATTATTTCTTTCTGTTAAAGATAAAACTCTTACTTGTTCTGGTGCAAGCCAAAGTGGAAATGCACCTGCAAAGTTTTCAATAAGCATTGCCATAAAACGATCAAGAGAACCATAAATAACTCTATGAATCATTATAGGTCTATGTTTTTCTCCATCTTCTCCAACATATTCCAATTCAAATCTTTGTGGAAGTTGAAAATCAAGTTGAATAGTTCCACATTGCCATGTTCTTCCTAAAGCATCTTTAAGATGAAAATCTATTTTTGGTCCATAAAATGCCCCATCTCCTTCATTAACAATATAATCAATATTAAGTTCATCTAATGCATTTATTAAACCATTTGTGGCAAGAAGCCAATCTTCATCACTTCCCATACTATTTTCTGGTCTTGTAGAAAGTTCAACATGATATTCAAATCCAAATATTTTATAAACTTTATCAATTAAAGATATAACACCTTTAATTTCATCTTTAATTTGACTAGGCATCATAAAAATATGTGCATCATCTTGTGTAAAACTTCTAACACGCAATAATCCACCAAGTTCGCCTGATTTTTCATATCTGTGAACTAAACCTAATTCGCCTAATCTTAATGGAAGATCTCTATAAGAATGAGGCTCACTTTTATAAACTAAAACACCACCTGGGCAATTCATAGGTTTAATAGCATACACATCATCATCAATTTTTGAAAGATACATATTTTCTTTATAATGATCCCAATGTCCAGAAACTTCCCAAAGATGTTTATTAAGCATTATTGGTGTCATAATTTCTTTGTATCCTGCTTCTCTATGAATTTCACGCCAAAAATCAATTAATAGATTTCTTACAATCATTCCATTTGGTAAATAAAAAGGAAATCCAGGTCCTTCTGGTGAAATCATAAACAATTTTAAATCTTTTCCCAATTTTCTATTATCTCTTTTTTTAGCCTCTTCTAAAAGTGCAATATAATCTGCGAGTTCTTTTTTTGTTTTAAATGCCCATACATACACACGTTGAAGCATTTTATTTTTTTCATTTCCTCTCCAATAAGCACCATTAACACTATGAATTTTAAATCCATAATTTTGAAGATTTTTAGAACTTGCAACATGAGGACCTCTACATAAATCAAAGAAATCATCACCAGTAAAATAAATTGATATTTCTTCATTTTCAGGTAGATCTTGAATTAATTCAATTTTATATGGATTGTCTTTAAATAATTCTAATGCTTCTTTTTTTGAAAGAACCTTCTTTGAAAATTCTTCTCCTTTATTTATGATTTCCTTCATCTTTTTTTCAATTTTATCATACTCATCTGGAGTAATTGAATGAGCAAGGTCAATATCATAATAAAAACCATCTTCTATTGCAGGACCAATAGTCAACTTTGTATCTGGATATAATTGTAACAAAGCCTTGGCAAGAATATGTGCCAAAGAGTGTCTTGCCTTTTCTAAATCTTTATCTTCACTTTTCTTTATTTCCATAATATAACCTCCTATTAAAGGGCAAATAAAAAACGCCCTTAAAAATTTAAGGACGATTTTAAACAAACCGCGGTTCCACCTTAATTGCTTATAGCCACTTAATTAAAACTTATCATCACAGCAGTGGTTTCAATTTCACTTTAGTCTAGATTTTTCACCAACCAATCTTTCTCTGAACACATCAAATGAATTTACTTGTCTGCCATTCCAAGTATCTAGAATAAATAGTAGCACCATTATTTTTAATTGTCAACTTTTTTATATTTAAAAATTAGATTAAGTATAAAAAAATTAATAATGAATAGAAAATACCTTTAATTAGTTTTGATTTTTCTTGATAAAGTAACAATAAAATTATTTGAATTTAATCATTACATTATTTATATTTTGAACTGATGCTGAATTTATAGTAACTCTTTCTTCAAAAATTCTTTCAATCAAAGTAATTGCTTTACTTGGCTCATTAAAATAAAGATTTATTTTTTGTGGAGATAAGTCTATAATTGAAGATACGATTGTATCTTCTGTTACTAAAGATTTATCCGAAGTTTTATCTTCCGAATAAATTCTATATCCTCCATCTTCTTTTACAATACTAATTTCATCTTCATAAATGTCAAGATTATCAACTAGAAATTTCAATAAATCAATAAAACTATCTGAAGATAATAAATATTCCTTGTTTTCATTCGATAACGAAACCAATTCTGCCCATTTCTCTTGTAAAGTTTTCAATCTGAAAAAATAAAAAGATTCAAGAAAAATATCCTTGTTAAAATCTAAATTCTTTTTTACTATAAATTTATCTGTTTCTCTATCAAAATTTAATAATGCCTTTTTAAATGCATTCATACCTATTTTATCATGTTCAGGCAAAGATAAATATCTTTCTAAGAATTTCATTTTGAAATTATTGCAAATGGTTTCTATTATACAATTAGATATTACCTTTTGTGTTTTATCTTTATATTGTTTTTTTACTGCTAACAAAATACAAATATATCCATTTTCTTCATGAGAAGTTACAACTCCATCAAAATCTTTAATATATTTGCTTAATGATAAAAAAATATGTTTAGCAATCTCAAAATTTTCTGATTTTAAGTTGAGAGAAAATTCCCACATATAAACTCCTTACAAGCATATTCTATGCAACGAAACAAAAAATACACTTAGAAAATTAAATTTAAAGTAAATAATTTGACAAAAAATAAAAAAATAGAGATAATACTATATAGAGGTTAGGAAATGAAAAGGTCTTTAAAAGTGTTTTTATTACTATTATGTTTATGCCCTGTGTTAATTCTTACAGCATGCACTTCCCCTGCAACATATCTTATTACTGCAATTCCAAGTGATTCAAGTCTTGGAACAATTCAAGGTGCATATAATAATGAACAACTTGCAGAAGGAACAACTATTACACTTATTGCCAATGAAAAACAAGAGACATCTTTAACAAATCCATTTATTTGCTGGGTTAAAGATTATAAAACTGTTGTTTCAACTGAAAAAGAACTATCACTAACATATAATCAATCAACTCAAGGTAACTATACAGCAGTGTTTGAGGAAACATCTCCAAAGAAAATGTTATTTGCATCTATTAATAAAATAAATTGCTCCGTTGAGGGATATTCTACAGTAAATTACACAATAAAATATGCAAGAACAAATAGTGGTAGCAGTGATTTTGTTGAATTAGAAAACGGTTCGTATACAAATGGACAAGAATATTCTACAAGCAATCAATCTTTAATTTATTTTGGTAATGCTGGTTCTAATTACGAATATAAAATACAAATAGATTTAGTTTTTATTACAACAACTGGTGGAGAAACTTCTTATAGTGTATCTTTCGAGGCTTTATTAAATAAAGATTCTTTTGATACAACCGGTAAAGCAGAAATGACAGAACAAATAGATATATTAAATACATCAATTACATTAACTTTTCAAAAATTGAATTCAACTTTATTTAACAATATGTAAACTTAATTTTTAATAAAAAATAAAAGAAGGAGATTCCTTCTTTTATTTTAGTTGAAAACTATTTACTACAATTTTTTGTAGAACTGTTTTTTGAGCCACAACCTTTGGCTTCACTAGATGCCTCTACTGCCTTAGAAGACTTTGACATCTTGCCTTTTTTGGCGTTTTGCCCCATTTTGGAATTTTTACCAAACATAGTTTTCACCTCCCATTTTCAAGGTTTTCACCTTGTAATATAATTATGGCTTTTTCTTATTTATTTTATACATTAAAGAAACAATAATTTTATTAAAAACAAAAATGCGTAAATATCTATTAACAAAAAATATTAATCTTATTCAAATAATTTAAAAAGAAAAATTTCATTAAAATTATTTTGTTTGATAACAATTATTATTAACAAAAAAAGCATCAAAATGATGCTTTTTTAATTAATTTAAATTATTTTGTTTCTTTTTTACCTGCTGGTTTACCTGCAGTTTTTCCAGTAGATTTTGTTGTAGTTTTCTTTGCTGTTGTTTTCTTTTCTTTCTCTTCTTTTTGTGCTTCTTCAAGAAGATCGTAATATTTATCAAATACTGCTATGGCAACTTCTTCGTCTTCTTCAATTCTAATAACAGTATTACCATTTTCATCAGTGTCAACCAAGAAAACAATTGCTTCATCATCTGCGATACCTTCAATTTTATCTAATGGTTTTAAAACACAATATAATTTTTTCTCTTTTCTTACTTCATAAGGAATAACAGCAACTTGCTCAAAAGTCATTTGTTTTCCATTTTCATCCATAAGAACAATTGGATCTTTATTATCTGGATCAAATAAAACATCAAGCAAATCTATTGGTTGTAACTCCTCTCTTTCATTTTTTACTTCTTTATCTTCCATATCAATCCCCTTTTATAAACTATTAATGTAAGTCTGCAAAATAATTTGTGCTGCGATTTTATCAATGAGTTCCTTTCGCTTTTCCCTTCTAACTCCACTTGAAATCAATATTTCCTCTGCTTCAGCCGAGGTTAAGCGCTCATCAATAAAATGAACTTTTACATTTGAGAGTCTCTCTAATTTTTCGCCAAACTGACGATGCAATAAAGCCCTTTCTCCTTCAGTTCCATCCATATTAATTGGAAGACCCATGGCAACTTCATCAACATCATATTCTTTTATAATACTATTTAGATGTTTCAATGCATCTTCTTCACCAATATTTTTGTAAACTTCAAAAGGACTTGAGATAATACATAAGGAATCTGTTAAAGCAATACCTATGCGTTTATCTCCATAATCAACCCCCATTTTTCTATGTTTTTGCATTACATCTCCGACTTAAGTATATAACAATATAATTTTTAAGTCAATTATTTTACTAATATGAACCAATATTTTTTTTGTTTCTTAAACATAATACAACAAACTTAAATTATAAATTTAAATGTTATGACTTTTATATTTTACTTACAATCAAATAGACTATCTCCCATGCTGACAGAAACTATTAAAGGAACTTTTAAAGAAACAACATTTTCCATTTCTGTTTTTAAAATAGATTTAACCTTTTCTTCTTCTCCTGGATAAGTATCAATTATTAATTCGTCATGTATTTGTAATATTAATTGACTTTTAAGATTTTCTTTTTTTAAAGCATTAAATACTTTTATCATTGCAAGTTTGATAATATCTGACGCAGTTCCTTGTAAAGGCATATTCATTGCTACTCTTTCTCCAAAAGTTCGTATGTTATATTTTGAAGAAGATATCTCTGGAATTTTTCTTATTCTCCCAAATTTAGTTATAGAATAACCATGTTCTCGTGCAAAAGCAATATTATTATCCATAAACTGCTTTACTTTAGGATATCTTGAAAAATAAGAATTTATATAATCTTTTGCTTTAGCACGAGAACTTTTAATATTTTGTGATAAACCATAATCACTTATTCCATAAATAATACCAAAATTTACGGCCTTTGCATCTCTTCTTTGTGCTGAAGTTACTTCACTTAAATCAACTCCAAAAATATGAGACGCAGTTATTCTGTGGATATCTTTTCCTTCTCTATATGATTCTATAAGTTTTTCTTCTCCTGACATATCTGCAAGAAGTCTTAACTCAATCTGATTATAATCTGCTGAGATAATCTTTCCTTTTTCAAATTTTGAAACAAAAATTTTTCTTAAATTTTTACCTTCGTCATCTCTAGTTGGTATATTTTGAAGATTAGGCTCACTGCTAGATAATCTTCCTGTGCTAGTCAAAGTTTGGTTAAAGGTTGTATGAATAATATTCCCCTGTGTTTGACATAAATTTTTATATACATCTAAATAAGTGTTTTTCAATTTTGAATATTTTCTATATAATAAAATATTATTTACTATTGGAATATATCGAAGTTCATCAAGGACATCTGCACTTGTAGATTGTTTTTTGTTATTATAGGCCTTAATTCCCAATTTATCAAATAATACACCTGCAACTTGTTTTGGAGAATTAATATTAAACTCTTCATCTGCTTCAATATAAATTTCTTTAGTTAAATTTCTAATTTTTTCATTAAATTCATCTAAAAGGTTATCCAATTTTTTTTCATTAATTTTAAAGCCATTTTCCTCCATTTCAAATAAAATTTTTATTAAAGGTTTTTCAATATTATCATATATATAGTCTAATTTTTTTTCATGAATTTCTTTTAGAGATTTTTTCATTTCTTCATCAAATTTTGATAACCCAATCTCTTGTTTTATTGTTTTATTTCCTGCTTCCACCAAATATTTTGCTACACTTAAATCAAAAAAATTATTCAACTTTATTCCTAATTTTTTTAAAATATGCATATCTTCTTTTGCATTTTCTGTTATTTTCAATATTTTGTCATTTTCAAAAACTTTTTTTAACGAAAAGCATACATCTTCTAAAGATATTTGACTTTTAAACATATCATAATTTTGTTCTAAAAAATATATATAATTTCCAATATAAAATTCCATATTTTTCAAATTATAACTTAATTCTGACGATTTGAAATCAACAATTTTATTCAACCATTCATCATCTATAACTTTCTTTTCGATTTTATCTTCTTTTACTTCCTCAATAGTTATATCTCTAAATAAATAAGGATTCTTGATCAACGAAGTAAAATCCCAATTTTTAAAAAAGATAAAAGTATCTTGGTCAAATGGAAAACTTAACTTACAATCTTTTATATCAAAATTTATTTCACAATTTCTATTTATAGTAGCCAATTGTTTTGATAAAAATGCCATATTTTTATCTTCTTCAAGTTTATCTTTTAATTTGCCTTTTATGTCTTGTATATGTTTATATACATTTTCAACGTTATCATATTGTTTTAACAATGTTAATGCTGTTTTTTCTCCAACCCCTTTAACTCCCGGTATATTATCAGAACTATCACCCATTAAGGCTTTTAAATCTATTATTTGATTAGGTCTTAATCCAAATAATTCGCCTATGTTTTCACTAGTAACTTTTTCTACTTCACTAACTCCTTTTTTAGTAAGCCAAACTTCAGTTTGGTCATCAATTAATTGAAGTAAATCTCTATCTCCTGATAATATAAATTTAAATCCATTAAAATTTTTGCTAACTGTTCCAATTATATCATCTGCTTCAATGCCTGCTGATTCAATAATTTTAATTTTCATTGCTGAAAGCATATCTTTTATAACAGGAAATTGAGATAAAAGTTCTTCAGGAGTGGGCTTTCTCTGCATTTTATAATCACTATACAATTCATTTCTAAAAGTTTTGCGAGCGTGATCAAAAGCAATTAAAATATGAGTTGGATTCTCCTGTTGTATAATCTTTATTAAAATATTTGCAAAACCAAAAACAGCACCTGAAGGTTTTCCTTCATGATTAGATAAAAAAGGAAGAGCATAAAATGCTCTATTTGCAATACTATTTCCATCTACAATTAAAAATTTATCCATAATATTATTTTTACCTTTTTATTTTGATTATATAATTAAATTAAATAAAATATATTTTAAAAATATACAAAAACAAAATCATACATTTAAACATTTTATTAAATCAAACATCTATTATTAATTTAAAAATAACTTAAATATGGCCTCAGTATTATCATCTCCATTCATACCAAAAAGGCCTCTAAAAGCATCTGGTAGTGCTATTGTTAATATTAAAACAATTACTGCTACTACTAATAATACAAAAAATACTGTTTTTAAAGGACTTCCAAAAAAATTTATAGCAGCATATGCTAATGCAATGACTAGACCACCATAAATTGCGACATAATTTAATGCTTGAGCAACATTTTCAAGACCAACGATATTCACATAGCATAAAAATCCTATATAAATTATTGTTAAAACTGCTAATATAAAATATAAAATTGATTTCATAAATCCTCCTTTTTAATATTGTATCACAACAATCATTAAACGAACAAGTTTTAAATAAAAATGTTATTTGGCATTATCATTATTTTGTATATCATCATCTAATCCACGATCAAAAGATATCATTTTTTCTTTTTTTAACTTTGATTTTTTAATTTTATCATCATATCTTTGTTTATTTTTTAAAGGTTTGATTTTTTTATTCTTTTTTTCTTCTTGTTTTTTTATTTTTTTCGCTTCTTTTTTCTTTTGTTTATTTTCTTTTTTGACTTTTTTCTTTATAAGTTTTTTAGGAATTGTTCCATCGTCAGGCATATTTTCTTTTAAATTATCAGGATTCGCAAGCAAATCTTGACATAATTTCAAACTTTTCCCCATATATAAACCATCTGCTACACGCTCATCTAATGACATACCAAGGTTTAAAAATTTACCCAATTTTAATTCTTTGTTATTTTCAACATAAGGCTCTACCTTTTCTTTCCCCATTGACACAAACATCGTAGTAGTCCCAAAATTGTATAAATGATGATAAATATGTCCAAGTTTAATTGATTTTAAATTAGTAAGAAAACAACTTGTATGAAAAGGACTTGCTTTTATAAGAGATTTAGGAAGCAAACCATGTTTATCTGCCCAATTAACAAACTTCATCGCCCATCTAAATAAGAAATCAGGTAAAGCAGTAAATTTTTTAGCAACCTTAGTCGTTCCATAAACAGCATCTTCCTTTAAATTATTTGCTATCTCTGTATCAACAATTTGTTTTATTTCATTTAAATTTTCTTTACCTGTAAAATAAAATTTTAAAGTAACTTGTTCACCTTCATCTTCTAGTTTCTTTTTAATATCCATTGACACACTTATGTAATTTCTTTGATAAATAGTTCCTCTCATAATAAACCTATTAAGTTTTTTACGAGTATATAAAACCCTAACTATTGTCGCTATAACTAAATGCATATAACTATAAGTATTACCATTTCTTCTCTCTCTCGCTATAAATTCATCCATTTTATCACAAGGTATTTTGACTGTTGTATAGTTTACTGCATCTATTCTTTGAGGCATAAAAAATGGTTCTGCTTTATCTATAATATTCATTCCTTTAACTTTTTTACCATCACTACGATGTCCAAACATTTTTATAAATCTCCTCTAAATTTCTTTCTTATAATATTTTTTTCTTTCCCATTTTTACTTGGTATATAATAAATCCTATCTTTTAAAGAATCAGGCATATACTGTTGTTTGACATAGCCACCATAATCATGTGGATATTTATACTTACCATGACCATCACCATTTGTGCTGGGATGATTTTTTAAATGATTAGGAACTTTATTGTCAGTAAATTTCAAAGCATCTTCTTCTGCCATACTTAAAGCCTTAACAACAGAATTTGATTTCTCTGCTTCACACACATATATTATTGCATGAGTAAGAGGAATTAATCCTTCCGGCGATCCCATTTTCTCCAAAGCATACATAGCACTTGTTGCAAGAAGTAAAGCATTTGAATCTGCCATTCCAACATCTTCAGAAGAATGAGCAACAAGTCTTCTGGCAATAATCATTGGATCACAGCCTGCTTTTATCAATCTTTGACTATAATAAAGTGCTGCTTCAACATCACACCCTCGAAGACTTTTACAAAATGCTGATAAGAAATCATAATACATATTTTCATCCATTGATAATGCTTTTCTATCTGTTGATTGCTCTGCCGTTTTTAAATCAATGTGAATTTTTTTATCTCTTGACATGGGTGTTGTCATTACTGCAAGTTCTAAAGAATTTAGTGCATTTCTTAAATCTCCTCCACAAGCATAAGCAATATAATTTAATGCATCTTCATCACAATCAACTGGTAAATAACCAAGGCCTTTTTCTGTATCATTTAAAGCCTTTAATAAAGCATTTTTTATATCTTTTGAAGTTAACGACTTAAACTCAAATACTCTGCATCTTGAAACAATCGCTCTTGTCATTGAAGTATAAGGATTTTCCGTTGTTGTCCCTATAAAAAATATTGAACCATCTTCTATAGCCTCTAAAACACAATCTGATTGTGCTTTATTCCATCTATGGCACTCATCTAGAATTAAAAAAGTATCTATACCCTGCATAGCCTTATCTTGTCTTGCTCTCTCAATAACCTGTTTAGCATCACTAACGCCACTTGTAACAGCATTAAGTTTAACATAATTAGCCTTAAGTGTATTCGCTATAATATTTGCAAGAGTCGTTTTCCCAGTTCCGGGAGGTCCATAAAAAATACAACTACCTAATGTTCCATATTTGATAGCCCTATAAAGTAATGTATTTTTACCTACAATATGTTGTTGTCCAACAAAATCATCAAAACTTTTTGGACGCATTTTTTCTGCTAAAGGAATTCTAACGTTGCTTTCCATATTCAATCATATTTTACACTACTAATCTGCAAATGACAAGTAAATTTCATTATTTTGTTTAAATATTTGTTTTGTAAGCAAAGTATAATTGAAATATTTCACATTATCAGCATATAAATAACAAGAATTATTGTGAACTATAAAAACACGTTTCCACCCGAAATTTCGGTAGAATTTAACTTCTTTCAAGCCTTTTATTTCTTTGTTTATTTGTTCACCTAATTCATTTTTTAATATGATGTTTTTTCTTAATTTTAACCATTCATTTTCACTTTCTTCATCTACATCAAAATTTTGCCATTTTCCCCAGATTTTTCGGGGTAAATAGAGATTAAAAACAAAATCTTTTTCTTTATCATGAGATGATATTTTAACATCAAAAATTTGATTCATTTTTTGTTGAGATAATTGAAAAAAATAATCGATTTCTTTAGGAGAAAAAAGACAATATTTGGTTTCTCCAAAATTACAATAATATCTCTTTGTTACTAAAGGATAAAGTTGAATTTCTACGTTTAAGTGAATGCATGCGAATGTGCAACTTTCTATTCCGTTCATATTAGAAAAACATATTTTAGCATCTTTAAAAAAATAATTAAAATATGCTTTTTGTTTATTAGTGAGATTTTCAATAATGACATTATCTAAATTTTTCTTAAAGTAATAATAACCTCTTGGTAAAGGAATATTAATTTCAAAATCAATCTTTTTAATTTCTTTTTTAGTATTAATAAAATTAAAACTAAAATTTTTACCATTTAATAAAAACTCTTTAATTTCTACAATTACTCCATCAATCATTATTTTTTTATAATTATAATATGGGTAATAATCTAAATCAATCTTTTTATCATTTAATTTTATATATTCACCCTCTAATTTATTTTTATAATCAGAATGAGTAACATAATTTATATTTAAGGCATCTAAAGTATAGAATAAATTTGAACCCATTTCATTTTCATTAAACTCAAATGTATCTTTTAATTTATTCAATTTTTTAGATGAAATTTCTGTTTCTTTTAAAAGAATTAAATTAAAATCTACCAACTTTTTAGCCTGCAAAAAAGCAGTATAAAAAACCTTATCCAGCGTTCTTTTAAATATAAAAATAGGCAATGAAATATTTATACCAACTGCTTCAAGTAATGAATAATCTATATTATCGTTATTCAGATTTGGAGAGTGATATTTAACTTTATTTATAATCAATTCTTTTATTTTCTCTATATACTCTTTTTTATTCATATTGTAATTATTGACATACTGTTTTAATTTAAACCAAAAATTAAAAACATATATTTCAAAATTTAAATGATAAAATAAAAAACCAGCCAATCAAGGCTGGTAGTTATGCTATAAGCCGAGTTCTGTATTTGACAATCATCTATCTAGTCCCATTGTTGCCAATAGGTTCAAGCGGTTCTCAAGAGCGTGAGAGAACAAGCACTATTGCTCTTTAGACCTTGCATCAGGTGGGGTTTACAGAGCCTCAACTATCCCTAATTGAGCGGTAGTCTCTTACACTACCTTTCCATCCTTACCTAAAAATTAGGCGGTTTATTTCTGTTGCACTTTCCCTAGAGTCGCCTCCGCTGGCCGTTAACCAGCACCCAGTTCTCTTGATGCTCGGACTTTCCTCATTTTTAAAATGCGATTGTCTGCATAACTATTATAATATTACTTTAAATAAATAAAAATGTCAATGCTTTTGAAGCATTGACATACAAATAAAATATCAACCTACGGTAAATAGTGTTTTTACTCTTCCATTTTTTCTATCAGGATAAAATGCTTTTATTATTCCATCTTGTGATATTTTTATCGCTACTCCATATTTAGATAATGTTGTAGCCGCAGCAAGACGACCTCCACCTTCACTTCCTGCCTCAATTTTTAAAATCGCACCAACTGCAATAATTGTTCCATCACTATCAATTACAACTGCACCATCCATACTTACAAGTTCTTGCCTAAGTTTTCTGCTTAATTCATGAAATGGTCTATTGTTTATAATTCTTCTGATACATTGTGCTTTTACACACTTTTGCTCGTTTAAAAATGTTAAATAAGGGACATTGTACATTGCCTCTACACTTGATAAATTCTGAAGATTATAAAGTTTACCAGCATTTTCAAGTTCTTGTTGTTTTTTTATTTCAAAATAACGCTCATCAACTATATCATGGGCATTTATATGAACAAGTGCACTTTCAGCACTATCTTTATTAAGATAAACTATACAACCACCACAATAAGCAAAGGAAGCATCTAATGCAGTATAATATATCGAACGTCTAATATCTTTTAATGAATAATTTCCTCTATACGAAAGTAATTGAATTACTTCCTCATGTGAATAAATATTCCAATTCCCAGAACGTTTAGCAAACAATAAATTACGATTTTTAAAAATTAAGAAATCACCATTTTTTGTAAGAACTATACCAATTCTTTTTTCATTACAATATCTTGCAATCATTTCATACTCATAAGGGGAAATACTAGGAACTTTTTTAACCTTATTCATTTGGACATATCCTATAAGATTACCCTTTTTATCAAACTCTATATAAGAATCTACCCCATCAGATAAAAGTGCAAAAAAATCTTTATTCATAATATTTGTATAATTCAACACTTCTTCTTGATCGCTATTATCCACTCCTAGATTAATTATTATACCTACAGCAACTTTATTCCCCTCGTATGTTCTTGCCCCCCATTTTTCAAGTTCATTTATAATACCAAACATACTGTTTACCGTGTCAGCATCACAAATACTAGAACATATAGATTTTTCAATAGCATTTTCTTGAAGAACAGCCATATAACTATCATCATCAACACCTAAAGCAGAAATTTTATCAATTTCTGCCATAATTGCTTTAAGTAAATTTACTTCAAATGTTTGAAATGGTTGACCTCTTTTTAATATTAATCTATATTCATCTAATTTAGAAGGTTTAATAAGTAAAGTATTTCTTTTTCCATACGCAACTTCACTATCCCTTGAAGAAGACTCTTCTTCTCCATCTATAAATGACCCAGTAAATAGAGGCAAAATTAATTTATCGACCACTTTATAAAACTCTTGCTTTTCCATATACACCTCTAATTTATAAACAACATTTAATAAAAATGTAAAATTAATTCAAAAAACTTGAGAAAATCAATAAAAATCTTCTCTTCAAATATAGTATATAATTATTTTTTTTAATAAACAAGAATTTTTTTCAAATTTTAATTTAAATTTTTAAAAATTTTAACATTTTTCATTATCTAATTCGTTTTCAATTTCTTCTTTTACCAAATTTTTCTGTAAAGTTTTTAATACTTTTGACTCTATTCTAGAAATATAAGATCTAGAAATATTAAAAATTTCAGCAACTTCTTTTTGTGTTTTTGGTTCATGTCCACAAATACCATATCGATATTTAATAATTTCTTGTTCCATTGGCGTCAAATATTTTTCCATAGCATTAACTACATCTTGCATTAAACAACCTGTTTCTACCTGATGAAATACATCATCTTCGCTTTCTGCTGGAATAAGATTAGCAAGTTCCATTTCATCACTATCTGCTTTAGGTGATAAAACTGTATTTAAAGAAATTGTATCTTTATATTTTTTATTTGCTCTTATAAGCATTAAAATTTCATTTTCTATACATCTTGATGCATAAGTAGATAAAAGAACACCCTTTGAACCATCAAAACTATCAACTGCTTTAATTAAACCAATTGTTCCAACTGAAATCAAATCATCTGCTTCAAGTGAATTATTATATTTTTTTACAATATGTGCAACCAATCTCAAATTATGGTTAATTAAAACTTCTCGTGCTTCTTTATCTCCCTGTGAAAGTTTTTCAATCCATAATTGTTCTTCTTCTTTTGTTAAAGGTTTAGGAAAACCTTGAATAGTACTTACAAAAGAAGTAAAACAACATATCCTTCCAATGAATTTTGCAAAACTCTCATAAATCATATACACCACCTTTCGAGAAATATACTCAATAGTATTGATATATGATTTATTTTGTCGAATTTTGCTTGTCTAGCAAATTTTATTATAAAAAAGACAACCCTAAATAGATTGTCTTTAAATAAATTAAAAATTATATTAATTAAACTATTAATTAATGTTTAAATAGAAATTATCCTTTTAATCCTTTTGCTTGACGAGGCATATTTTCTACTACAACATCATAAATTTCACCTAAAGTTGAACAATATTCAAGAACTTTCCAAGGTGTATTGGTATGAAAATGTAATTTCAATAATTCATCATCACCTACAACCAATAAACAATCACCTTCTATATTCTTTGTTATATAATCTCTTACTTCTTCATCTGATAAATTTTTACCTTCTAGTAATAATTGTGTATCAAAAGTATAATTAATTTCTTCAAAATCTTCGTCCATTCTATTCTCCTTTAAAATAAATTATCAACAAATTCATTATAATCAAATTTTTCTAAATCGTCAACACTTTCTCCAACTCCAACAAAAACAACTGGTAAATTATAATCTTTCTCTATAGATATAATTACTCCTCCTTTCGCTGTTCCATCAAGTTTTGTTAAAATAATACCATCAATTGCAACAAATTCATTAAAAGCATTTATTTGATTCAAAGCATTTTGTCCAGTTGTTGCATCTAATACAATAAATGTATACTTGTGTGCCTCAGGATAATCACGATTAATTACTTTATCTATTTTTTTTAACTCTTCCATTAAATTTGTTTTAGTATGAAGTCTTCCTGCAGTATCAACTAATAAAACATCAGTCCCTTTCGCTTTTGCACTAGAAATACCATCGTATACAACTGCAGCAGCATCGGCCCCTTCAGCATGTTTTATAATTCTAGTTTTTGTTCGTTCAGCCCACTCATTTAATTGATTTGATGCAGCAGCCCTAAATGTATCTCCTGCAACTAATGTAACATCTTTTTTCAAATTTTTAAAATACTTTGACAGTTTACCTAATGTTGTTGTTTTTCCAACTCCATTAACTCCAATAATTGTTATTATAGCAGGATATTCAAATTCAATTTGTTCTACTGAAGCAAATTCTTCTTTTAAAATTTCTTTCAATTCTTTTTTTACATCATCTGAATTTCTTAACTTGCTTTTTCTTGCTCTAACACGTAAACTATCTACTATTTCCATACTTGTTCTTACACCGATATCGCAAGAAATTAAAACATCAGTAAGTTCATCGTAAAAATCATCATCAAGTTCACCATGACTTAACATAGCATCTATTTTTCTAGCAATGTTCTCTCTGGTCTTTTTTAGTGCATTTCCTATTTTTTTAAAAATTCCCATTATGCATCCTCCTGTGCATGTTTAATAGCATCAGATAATAATACTGAAACAATTTTTGAAACACCCTTTTCTTCCATTGTTACACCAAACAATGCATTTGCATATTCCATTGTTGGTTTTTTGTGAGTTATAAGAATAAATTGTGTTTCACTAGATAATTTCTTTAAATATTTATCTACAATTTCAACGTTAGAATCATCAAGTGCTGCTTCTACTTCGTCAAATAAACAGAAAGGTAAAGGTTTAATTCTTAAAATTGCAAATATTACAGCCATAGCAGTCAAAGACTTTTCACCACCTGAAAGCAAAGTCATATTTTGAATTTTTTTGCCTGGTGGTTGTGCAAAAATTTCAACACCAGACTCAAGTGGATCATTTTCATCAGCCAAAGCAAGTTTTGCAGTTCCACCTCCAAAAAGTTCTCTAAACGTAAGTTTAAAACTTTCATTTATTCTCAAAAGTTCATTATTAAATTTTTCAATCATTATGGTTGAAAGGTCTTTAATTATTTTATTCAAATCATCTTGTGCTTTCTCTAAATCCTGTGCTTGTCCATTTAAATCATCATATCTATCTAAAAGTGCTTTACAATCTTCAATAGCATTAACATTTACATAACCTAATGCATTAATGTCCTTCTTTAATTTCCCAATTTCAGGCATAGCAACATTTATATCAAAATCTTGACGTCTTAAATCTAAACAAGTTGTGTAAGATAATGAATATTCTTCATAAATACGTTCTTGCATTTGTTCAAGTTCTGTATCTACTTTTGATAAATTCATTTCTTCTCTAAATTTTTTATCTCTTAAAGATGATAATTCTGTCATCAAAGACTGTTTTTGATTATCCACTTCTTTTATCTTATCAGATAAATTTTGTTTTTCTTGTTCTACATTTTGACGTTGCTTTACATATCCTTCAAGTTCTACTTTCTTTTCTGTAGAAGGTGCAGATGCAAGTTTTTGCTTAATCATATTTTCACAAGATTGAATAAACTCTTCATTTTTCGTAATTTGTTCATTTAATGAAACAATTAAAGTTTTTTGTCTGCCCATATCATTATCAATACGATGCAAATCATCTTCAACAGAAGTTAATTTTGTTCGAGTTTGAGCAATTTCGACTTTAACTGAAAGAATGTTATTGTTAATTTCATCTCGCTTTATTCTTAATTTTTCAAATTTTTCTTTTTTCTCTTTAATAAGTTCATCAGCATCAACTTTATTACCAGACAATGCACTTTCTATTTTTTCAGAACGAGAAAGTTCGTCATCAATTAATTTTAATTTATTTGTAACAGTAGTTGACTCCATTTCTGATACTTTTAAATTATCAATCGTTTCTAGAATGATTGAATTAAATTTATTTAATTTTTCTTTTTCTGATGCAACTACAATTTCTAAATTATTTTTCTCTTCAGTTAAAAGTAAAATCTCTTTTTTACTATTTTCTAAAAATGTAATTTTATCTTTTAATTCATTTTCAATATTTTCTCTTCTTTCATTTAGTCGAACAATCTCTTTACCAAGTGTTTCTATTTCACGTTCTCGTCCAATTAAATTTGAAGACTCTGCCTTTTTGCTTCCACCAGTCAAAGAGCCTTGAGGATTTACAACATCACCATCAATAGTAACTATTCTGAATGCATAACCACAAGATTTAGCCAAATTAACTGCTGTATACAAATTTTCAACAATAACTGTGCTACCTAAAAGATTACTTATTACGTTATCTATTTTTTTATCATAACTAATTAAATCACTTGCTACACCAAAACAACCTGTTTTCCCTGCAATTATTTTTCTATCTAAATCCCTTCTTTTCATTGATGTTATAGGAAGAAATGTTGCTCTACCGAAAGAATTCTCTTTTAAAAATTTAATTAAATCTTTAGCACCATCTTCATCAAATGTTACAATATTTTGGACTGCTCCACCTAACGCTACTTCAATTGCTGTTTCAAATTTTTCTGGAACTTTTATAAGAGATGCAACTACACCTACAATATTCTTTTTTAATTGTGCATTTTTTTCACTTTCTCTAAGCAATTTCTTTATTGCATATGAATACCCTTCATATTCATTTTGTAAATCTGTTAATAGTTTTTTTCTATTTTCATAAACTTTTATTTGAGTGTTTATATTTGCTTTTTCATTTTCTAAGGCTTTAAGATTTTGCTCATTTAAGTAATTACTGCTTGCAAGGTTTTCTAATTTACCCTTTACGTCTTTAAGTTTTTTATCTTTTTCTTCTATAATAATCTTACTATCATTTAAAAGTTTTTCATTTTCATCTTTCTTTTCTTCTAATACTTTGATATCATTTTTTAAATTTGTCAAATTATTAGATAAAATATCTTTCTCTGCCATTAATCTAGAAACAGAACTTTTTATATCACTTAAAGATCCTAAAGTTTCAATAATTTTTTGTTGACTTTGACCCGCTTCATCTTCACTTAAAGTTAGTTCGTCAGCAATCTCTAAATATGTTTGAGATAACTCTTCAAAAGATTTTTCTAAACTTTCTAAATCAGATTTTAATTCATTTAGTTCATTAAGTTTTTTTGCTCTTTCTTCTTCCCCAATTTCAATAGCAGTTTCACAATTTGATTTATCAAGGTTTAATCTATCATTTTCTTTTAAAGTAAAATTAACTCTTTCTCTTGCAAGTTTAGTCTCACTCTCTTGTTTTTCAAGACCAATTGTTAACTCCAAAATTTTATCATTTAATGAAGCAAGCATTTTATCAAAATTAGTCAAATCAAACATACTTTTATCATAATCTTCATTAGCCCTATCTAAATCTCCTTGACGTATTTCAATTTGTTTATTTAAAGCATCAAGTTTAAGATTAATTTTTTCTTTTACATCGTTTGCATTTTCATATTGATAAATATAAGCATTAACTTCTAAATCCTTTAATTTCCCTTTATATTCAAGATATTTTTTTGCATTCTCTGCCTGTTTCTTTAAAGGCCCCATTTGTCTTTCGATCTCTGACAAAATATCTTTAACACGTGTTAAGTTATCATTGGTTCTTTCAAGTTTTCTTTCGGCTTCCCTTTTATCATTCTTATATTTAGAAATACCAGCAGCATCTTCAAACATAGTTCTTCTACTTTCTGGTTTAGCATCTACAAGTTCAGTAACTTTTCCTTGACTTACAACAGAATAACCATTTTTACCAAGACCACTGTTATATAAAAGATTTGTTATATCTCTTAAATGACAAGTATTTCTATTAATTAGATATTCGCTTTCACCAGAACGATATAATTTTCTAGTTATCGCAAGTTCATCATAATCAAAATTAAAAAATCTTGTAGAATTGTCAAATGTAAGTGTAACTTCACAATAAGATAAACTTTTTCTCTTTTCAGTTCCATTAAAAATTACATCTTGCATACTATCGCCACGTAAAGTTTTAGGACTCTGTTCCCCTAAAACCCAACGTATAGCATCTGAAACATTACTTTTCCCACAACCATTTGGTCCAACAATTGCAGTGAAATTATCATTAAACTCAATAACAGTTCTGTCTGCAAAAGATTTAAAACCAACCATTTCTATTTTTTTAAATATCATCTTTTCCTCTTTTATAAACGTAAAATTATAAATTTATTATAACAGAAATAATCTTAAAAATAAATACTTATTTATAAATTTTTCTTTAATTAAATTGAATTAAAATATTAAATTATTTTATTAAAAATAATTTTTCAATAGCCTGTTTTGCTGCTCTTTGTTCTGCTTCTATTTTACTCATTCCTCTACCAGTAGATATCCTATCTTCATCCATATAAAAATTAGCCTCAAAACCTCCTTGATTACCTTCACAAGGAACAGTTTCATAAGCAATTTTACATTTAAAATTACCTTGTATCAACTCTTGTAATTTAGATTTATAGTTATCATCAATTATATTCTTATAATTTTTTAAATCAAAATTATCATAAATAAATTTTCTTGCTTTATCAAGTCCACCATCAAGATAAATTGCACCAAGAATTGCTTCTACAACATCACCTTTAATTGCTTTAGAAATTTCTCCTTGATAACTTTTTCCTAATATAACATCATCTTGAAGACAAAGAGCATCAAATACTTTGACAAGATAATTTTCAGATACATAATGACTTCTTAAAATCGTTAATTTCCCTTCGTCATCATTGCAATTTAAATAAAAATATTCACCCACTAGAAAATCTAATATACTATCTCCTAAAAATTCTAATCTTTCATAATTGTTTTCAGATTTTGAAGAATGAGTTAATGCTCTTTTAAATAAGTCCATATTTTTAAATCTATAATTTAACTTTTTCAAAACTATTCCTATCCTCCAATTAAGAAATAATATTAATTTTTGATATTGCATCTTCAATTTTTTGATTTAAATGATTTTCGTGCAATACAATGGTTTGTTCAATAGATGATAAAATATTGTTACGTTTACAAGAACCATGATTTTTGACTATTAATTTTTTACAACCTAATAGTGGAGAACCTCCATGTTTACTAAGAATGTCTACTCTATTTTTAATTTCTTTAAAAGTTTTGCCCATAAAAAGATATCCTATTTTACTCATAAAATGTGATTTAATGCTATGTTTCAAAATAGATAAAACAGCCCCAACAGCACCTTCTGTTCCCTTTAACAAAGCGTTACCTGCAAATCCGTCAGTAACCATGACGTCAACATCTCCACTCATAAAATCACGCCCCTCTTTATTTCCAATAAAATTAATAGGTGCTGTTTTCAATAAAGGATAAGTTTCTTTTGCAAGTTCATTTCCTTTTTCTTCTTCTGTGCCATTATTTAATAATGCAACTCTTGGTTTTTCTTTTTTATAAATTATAGAATAATAAGCAGACCCCATCAATGCAAAATGCAAAAGATTGATTGGTTTACAATCAATATTCGCACCACTATCAATTATAATTACATCGCTATCTTTCTTTGTTGGCAGAATAGGTGCAAGAGCCGGACGAGAAATACCTTTAATTCTTCCAATCTTCATTATTGCACCTGCAAGAACAGCACCAGTGCTTCCAGCACTAACAAGTCCTATTACATCTTCTCTCTCTTTTAAAATATCATATGCTTTAACAAGAGAAGAATCTTTTTTATGTCTTATCGCTTCAGTTGGCTGATCTTCATTTGTGATAACATCATCAGCATTTACTATTTCAATTCTATCAGTTCTTTTTCCTAATATTTTTTTTATTTCATTTTCTTTTCCACATAAAATAATTTCCAAATCTTTGTGTTTATTTAAAGCAAGAATTGCTCCTTCAATAATTTCAAGTGGAGCATTATCCCCACCAAATGCATCTATAACAACTTTCATAAATTCGCTCCTATATTAGTATTTAGATTTAAAATATATCAAATATATAATAACAAAAAATCACAATTTTTGCAACCAATAATTAATTTTTATTTTAATTTAACAATGACTTGAATAATGCTATAATTAGTATGTATTATGACATACATAATACTAAATAATGTATGTATTCTTTATCAATTAAAAAAGTTTTTCTAATATTTTTAAAATTAAAATAAAAAACTCTCGACAACTTTCGAGAGTTTTAAACATTAAACTTTAATTATTATTTATTCTCTTCTTTTTTCTCTATAACGGTTTCACCTTTGTAAGTTCCACATTTCTTACAAACTGTATGAGGTCTTTTCATTTCATGACATTGTGGGCATTCAACTAAAGTTGGTGCTACAGCAACAGAATTTGCTGAATGTCTTGTATTTCTTCTTTGTTTTGAAACCTTATGTTTTGGAACAGCCATTTCTTCCTCCTTAACTATTTACATATTGCTATTAAATTATATTTATAAATTAACATTTTGTCAAGTGTTTTATTGATTTTTATTTATTGTATTTATTTTCAATTAAATTTTTTGTATCTCTTGCTATCAAAAGTTCTTCATCTGTTGGAATTCTAAATACTCTAATCTTTGAATTTTTTGTGCTAATTTCTTCAGAAGTTCCTCTAGGTAAATTATTGTTTTTATCTTTATCTATTTCAATACCACAATATTCCATTCCTTCTAAAGCAAGTTCTCTTAAGTCTTCTTGATGCTCACCTATTCCACCAGTGAATACTATTGCATCTGCCCCACCAAGCACTGCAAGGTAAGAACCAATATATTTCTTAACTCTATAAATAAGCATATCTAACGCAAGTCTTGCTCTCTTATTTCCAGCCTTTATAGCATCATTTAATTCTCTCATATCGCTAGATACACCACTAACTCCCATAATTCCACATTGTTTATTCAAATAACTAACAACTTCTTGTGCTGTCATATTCTTTTTCTCTGAAAGATATCCCACTACAGCCGGATCAAGGTCTCCTGATCTCGTTCCCATAATTAAACCTTCAAGTGGAGTTAAACCCATAGTTGTATCTACGCTTTTTCCATGATCTATTGCAGTAATAGATGAACCATTACCTAAATGAACTGTAATAATTTTTAAATCTTTAGGGTCTTTACCTAAAATTTTAGCAACTTCTCCCATCACATATCTATGACTTGTCCCATGAGCACCATATTTTCGGACATGATATTTCTCATAATCTTCGTATTTAATACCATACATAAATGCTTTCTCTGGCATAGTTGCATGGAAAGATGTATCAAAAACAATAGTTTGAGGAACATTTGGTATTACACTCAAGCACCCTTTTACACCAGCCATGTTTGCATGTGCATGAAGTGGAGATAAATCAACCAATTGTTCCAATTTATCCAAAACTTCATCATTTATAACAACACTTTTATCAAAAAGCCATCCACCTTGAACAAATCTATGTCCTACAGCAGTTATTTCATCTAAAGATTTTATAACACCCTCTTTATCGTCTGTTAGTATATTAAAAACATTTTGAATTGCAACTGTATGGTTTGGAAGATCTACCTTAATTTCTTTTTTATCTCCAACAGTTTTATAACCAATAAATGAGCCCTCCAATCCAATTTTTTCACAATTACCTTTAGCAATAACTTTTTCATTTGTCATATCAAATAATTGAAATTTTAATGAAGAACTTCCTGCATTAATAACTAATATTTTCATTTATTTTCCTCCTCTTTACTCACTGATTGCAAAACAGTTACTGCAGTAACCGTTACAATATCTTCTACAGAACATCCTCTTGATAAATCATTTACAGGCTTTTTTAATCCCTGTAAAATTGGACCTATCGCATTTAATCCCCCTATATACTGCATAGCCTTATAACAAATATTTCCGCTATTAAGGTCAGGGAAAATTAAAATATTAGCATCTCCTTTCAAAGGACTATCTGGGCATTTTTGACGAGCAACACGTTCCACCATTGCTGCATCAAACTGTAATTCGCCATCACAAGGAATCCCTGTCTTTTTAAATTTTTGATATGCTTTTCTAATAGGTTCCAAACTTTCATCGTTCGCAGAACCTTTAGATGAAAATGATAAAAATGCAACCTTAGGACTAGTAAGCCCCAAACTTCTATAAGTTTCTACACTTTGGCAAGCAATTTGATATAACTCATCTTCATTAGGATGCATAAGCACTCCACAATCTGCAATTATTATACATTTATCTTTTAAGAACTTATTTTTACCAAACATTATAAAACAAGAAGAAACCACTCCTCCCTTTTTCTTTGCCTTAATCACTTGTAATGCTGGTCTTACTGTATTTGCAGTTGAAGCCTCTGCTCCTGCAACCATTCCATCAGCAAACCCCAAATCAACAAGCAAAGTTGAAAAATAATATGGATCTAGTGCCAATTTTTCTGCTTCTTCCCTGCTCATTCCTTTTTCTTTTCTTTTTTCATATAAAGCATTTATTATTTCATTTTTATTTTGAAAAGTTTGTGGATTTATGATTTGATAATCTATTAAAGATTTATCTCGCAAAACTAAAGCACTTTCATCTCCAATTAAAACAGGTTTTGCTATACCTTTTTTTTGAATAATTTTAATTGCTTCAATTGTTCTATCACTGAAACCGGCTTCAGGAAAAACAATTGTTTTTTGAAGTTCTTTAGCCTTCTTATATAAATATTTAGTTTTCATCAATACCTCTTCTAAAAAAAAGTCAATTTGAATAAATTGTTACTAAGGTTAACTTAAGTAAATTAATTATTATTAACACATTAATTATATTTAAACTTATGAATATTGTCAAACCTTTTGGAGAATAAATGAAAAAATACAACACAATATTATCTATATTTATTTTTTATATCTTATTAAATATGATTTTATTCCCTAAAGTTTATATAGATCAAACTTTAAACGGAATTACTGCATGGGCTTTTAATGTGTTGCCAAGCATTTTACCATTTATAATTTTCACCAAAATTTTGTCATCACTTGGAACTATAGATAAAATTTCAAAAGTATTTTCAAAACCTTGCAAATTTCTTTTTAATACACCAGCAATTTCTTCATATGTATTTTTTACAAGTATAATTTCAGGATATCCAGTTGGAGCAAAATTAACATCAGATTTATTTATTGAGGGCAAAATCACAAAAGAAGAAGCATTTAGAATGACAAGTTTTTGTTCAACTTCTGGTCCTATGTTTATTATTGGAGCTGTAGGCATTGGTATGTTGAGTAATGCCTTATATGGTTATATTATTTTTATTTCTCATATTTTAGGAGCAATATTAAATGGTATAATTTTTAAAAGATTTAAAACAAAAAACAATTGTAATCATATCAAAAATATAAAAAGTCAATCTAATAATTCTGCCAACACAATTAATAAAAATTTTAATCTTTCAAATATTATTGTTGATTCTTCCTTAAGCATTATTTCAGTCGGTGTAATCATCGCAATATTCTTCGTCATTATAACTTCTTTAAATCCAATATTTAATTTATTCCCGTCAAATATAGCAAGTATTTTAGAAGGATTAATTGAAATTACAAAAGGCTGTATAGATATCTCTACAACTATGTCTGGGATTATTTCTGTGATTGCAATAACATTTATAATAAGTTTCGGAGGTTTATCAACCATTTTGCAATCTATCACAATGTTAAATAAACTTCAAATGCCTATATGGCTTTTTACTCTACAAAAATTATCTCATGCAATTCTGTCTACTATTATAGCACTACTTCTATCTTTATTATTTTTATAAATCAACAAAATTCAATATTACAAAAAAAGATGACTAAATTTAGTCATCTTTTTATAATGCAAATATATCAAATAATTCTTTAACCATAAATTTTATAGATTTTACCTTAAACTCTTTTAATGCTAAAATCAAACTGATTGTTATATCTTCGTCCCCAATGTCTGCTGTCTTAATAATTGCTCTACAAATTCTTGAAGCATTTTCAACATTATAATCTTGCCTTTGATATTGTAACTCTCCTAAAATTTGAACGGCAATCTTTTGTGCTAAAATAAAGTTATTTTGTTCACTTTCTTCGTTTTCTGTATGTTCTTCATCATCATTCATATTTTCTTCGGAATAATTAGAAACATCTTCGTCATCTACATTTTTATTTTCATCTATTTCTTCACTACCTAAATTAATCTTTGGATATCCAAATGCTTCAGCAATGAGATTTCTAAAAGGAATAACCATTGTCTTAATAAAACTTTCAAAAGCATTTTCTTCTCTTCCAAAAAATCTTTTGACAAAATCAGTAAAATCTATTTTTTTGTTATCAATATCAACTAACGTGCAAAAAACTAAAGCGATTACTTTATATTCCTCCTCTGGCATATCGCACATAAATTCACCATGCCCATCTTGAATAAAAGTTTTAGCAAATTCCCTATCCCTATTATATTGTTCTAAACATTCTCCAACAAGAGAACAAACTTCATCAGTTTTGGCAAGTTGTTGCAATAATTTCTGAATTTTAAATTCAGCAACCAAAAATTTACAAGTTATTAAATCATCACAAGATGCAATAAATTCTTCTATATTGTTATTCATAAAAACCTCGCTTATATATTGTAACATAATAAAATAAAAAAACAAACAAAAAATTTGATTTCTTCTAAAAACATGTTATAATATATTTCTAATGGAAAGAATACTTACTGATAAAGAACAAATCGTTTTAGATAAATTAACAATGCTTTTTGTTATTGATAAAATGGAAATTCCTCTTACGGAAGACTCTATTTTAGATATTTGTTCTGTAAAAAATACATGGATTAAAAATTATATGGACTGTAAGGCTATCATTCATGATTTAGTTGATAGCAAACTTTTATATAAAACAGGAAACGAAGAAAAAGAACTCTTTACATTAACATATGAAGGTCGAGAATGTCTCTCGCATTTATATAGAAGAATCCCATTTGCTAAAAGAGAAGAAATTTCTGCATATCTTCAAGCAAACAGATTAAATGTAAAATCTTCACAAGAATATAGTGCAACTTATTCTAAAAATGATGATGGTTCTTATAACGTTGAATTAAAAATTTATGAACCTCTCATAACAACCCCGATGTTTGTATTAAATATTAAGGCACCTTCAAGGCAATCTGCTAATGAAGCGATTCACAAATGGAAAACAAATGCACCAACAATTTATGAAATGATATATGAAAAATTAATAAATATCGATTAAAAAAACTGAGATAAAGATTACTCAGTTTTTTTTCTTAACTTTTCTATTTCTCCTCTTGCCAGTCCATCACAACGATTATTATTTTCATTGTCTGAATGCCCTTTTACTTTATGCCATGAAACATTATGTTTGTCAGTTTGTTCTAAAAGCATTTCCCATAAATCAATATTTAAAACTTTTCCTTTAGAACTTTTCCAACCATTTTTAATCCAATTATCAACCCAACCTTGCAAAAATGCATTAACAACATAAGCAGAATCACTATAAACTTCAACATCACATATTTCTTTTAGTGCTTGTAATCCTTTAATAACTGCTGTTAATTCCATACGATTATTTGTAGTGTTTTGTTCTCCACCAGACAAAATTTTTTCTTTCCCATTATAAAAAAGTATTGCTCCCCAACCTCCTAAACCAGGATTTCCTGAGCAAGCACCATCAGTATATAAAATTATTTTTTTCATTACTTTATTTTCAACCTCTCACATATTTCTGCTAAACTCTCATTATTCTTTTTTAAGATTGGAAATGTTTTAAAATCATCACTTTCTTTACGTGGCAATATATGAAAATGTAGATGGAACACACTTTGCTCTGCTGCTTTACCACTAGCATTTAATACATTTACACCATCAAAACCACATTTTTCAACTAAATGTTTAGAAATTAATTTAATGGTATAAATAACATGATTTAAATCTTCTTCAGGGCAATCTAAAATATTCTCAGAATGATTTTTGGGGATAACTAAAATATGTCCATTAGCATCATTTGAAATATCTAAAAAAGCATAAGTATACTCATCTTCATAAATTTTATATGATGGAATTTCACCTTTTATAATTTGACAAAACAAACAATTATTCATTATTCTCCTCCAATAAATATAATATTCCTAAAGTATTTTTTCCACAATGACAAGTAATTGTTGAACCTGCTATAGATGAAACAACTTCTTCAAAAATATTTTTACTTTTTACGTAATCAACAACTTCTTTAACAAAGTTTTCATCTTGACAAGTATGTGTAACAAAACATAAATCTTTTTTATAATTATTATGAATTAAAAGCATATCATCAATATATTTTTTTATCACAACTTTAAACTTTCCTAAATATTTCCCTGTATTTTCAATTTTACCATCTATCAATTCAAGTCTTGGCTTTATTTTTAACAAATTTGCTCCAAATCTTGCCATTGCTGAGCATCTTCCACCTTTATATAAATAATCTAATTTATCTACAACAAATGATGCTTGGTTATATTCTCTTTGAATCTCCAATTTTTTACATATACTTTCGGCATTTTCTCCATTTTGTGCCAACTTGGCTGCATATAAAACTAACAAGCCTATCCCACTAGAAAGTGATTTACTATCAACTAAATATAGTTTATCATTTTTTAACTCTTCTTTTGCTTTTTGAGCATAACTAAAAGAAGATGAAAGTTTATCTGAAATTCCCATATAAATAACTTCATCACCACTTGATAATAATTCAAGAAAATAATCTTTAAAATCTTCAATACTTCTAGTTGCTGTTTTTGGTAGTTGTCCCGTTTTTTCTACATATCTATAAATATCATCTGGCTCTATATTTACACCATCTAAAAATTCTTTGTCCTTTAATATTACACATAAAGGAAGAACTGATATATTATACTTTTCCAACTGTTCTTTGTTTATATCAACACAACTATCAGTGCAAATTTTAACCATAGTCTCTCCTTCTTTATAATTAATTATAAATAATTGTTTAAATTTCTACAAGCAATTTTTATTTTTTTAATTTAAAAGTATAATCAAAATGGTTTTGCACATAATATGAATGGAGGTTGAACATGAGTAAACAATGGAAACCTGGTGAACAAGCACCAAAATCTGGAAACTATTCTTGTTATGATAGTGAAGGCAGATGTGGTGGAAGTTGCTACCTTGAAAAAGGACAACGTTTCCCTGCCACACAACATTCTGGTTCTCATTACGAAATGGACGAAGAATAATTTCAATAAAAAAGGACGTGTTGCAACGTCTTTTTTTATACCTTCATATTTAATAATTAGAAAAAAAAGAAAAGTCATATAGACTTTTCTTAATTTTATCATTTATATAATGTATTAGTAAGCAATATTCCACCATCAATTGCAGATGAAATTATTAACCAAATTGTAGCAATTAAAACTAGTATATATATAATTCTTTCAACTATTCGACTCCCTATACTTATCCAGGCAACTAAATTGAAATTAAATATACCTACAAGTCCCCAGTTTAAACCACCGATTAAAACTAATATTAATGCTATATAATTTGCAACTATCATTTTTACCTCCTAATATATTTTTTTCATAAAGTCATATATTATTCATTTTTCGAAATAATTTTTGACTAGTTTATTAAATTTTGTTATAATCAAAAAAAATATATTTTTTTTAGAAAAATGCTTGATTCTCTAGTTAACTCTAATGTTAAAGTTTAACCAAGAAGGAGAAAAATATGTATCAAATAGGTAAATTTGCTAGAATGAATAATATCAGTCTACATACATTGAGATGGTATGATAATATTGGAATCTTAAAATCTCATAAAAAGGATGAATATAGTCCTTTTCGTTATTATACTGACGATGATATAAGAATTCTAGATAATATACATATTTTGCAAAAGTTTGGTTTTTCTATTGATGAAATAAAAAATTTGTCAAAAGATATAGTTAAATCTAAAATAAACGCAATTAAAGAAAAAATTAATTTCTTTAATGATTATATTTATCTCCTTCAAATTTTAATATTGGAGGAAAATATGGAAAAACTAAATTTAAAAGAAACATTTAAAAAAATACCACCACAACTTATGACTGGTTTATGTGGTGAATGGAGTTGTCTTGGAAAATCTAAAGATTTTAGACAAATTTCTTCTTGGCCAGACATAAATTCAAAATTGGAAAAGGTAAATAGTAACAAACAATTGTTTATAGGTGAAAATAATTCTATAAAATATATTACCAATTGTAATGAACTTTCACAAGTTTATGAATATTTTAATCATTTTTATTTAAACAATGTAAAATATAAATTTGCTTTTATTGGTTATAATTTAATGGTATGGAAAGATAATTGTGAAGCAAATGAGTTAGAGTTTTATTTATATCAAAGAATTAGCGATTATAAATATACCAAAGATGAATTAAATACAATTATAGATAAAACTCAAAGAAAAAAAATTGATAAACTAATTCCTGCATCAGAAGAACTAAAATCAAAACTATTAGGCGAATGGAATTTTAATGACATTACTATATTTGAAAGTGACATAAATAACTACCCTAATATAAAAAAAGAAGTAAAATATGATTTTGGTCCTTGGAAACCTCATTATGCCTATTTAAAATTTAATAATGATCAAACCGTGCAAACGATGAAAGATGATGAAACTTTAGAAATTTGTGATAGGAAATTAAATGCTAAAAATACTATTTCAAAATATTATAACAATTTCATCATTGATTCTACTTTTAACACTAAAGCAAAACTATTTTTTACCATTAAGACAATAGACAATGATGATTATTTATTTTTAGCAAGTCAAGATACACTTTCAAGAACCGAATTAGATGATACATATTGGGTTTATAAAAAAGTTTAATAAAAAATAAAAGACCTTTATAGGTCTTTTATTTTTTAAAACTTTCATCTATAATTCCACCACCTAAACAAATTCCATCTTCATTATATAAAACCACGAATTGTCCTGGAGTAATTGCACGTTGTTTTTCATCAAAATCAACTTTTATTTTATCTTTATCTATTATTGTAACACTCACTTTTTGATCTGGTTGTCTATATCTAAATTTTGCAAAACAATTAAACGATTTCTCTTCAGGAATGGTTGGAATCCAATTCATTCCACTTGCGTAAAGTCCGTTACTAAATAATAAATCATCTTCACCTTGAGAAACATATAAAATATTTTTTTCTAAATCTTTTTTTATTACAAACCAACGTTGACCATTCCCATCTTTCTTACCACCTATATTTAATCCCCTTCTTTGACCAAGAGTATAATACATAAGCCCTTCATGTTGACCAACTATATTTCCTTGTAAATCTAAGATTTTCCCTGGTTTTGCTGGTAAATATTCTTTTAAAAATTTTCTAAAATTTCTTTCACCTATAAAACAAATTCCTGTGCTATCTTTTTTATCAGCAGTAGATAATTCTAATTTTTTTGCAATCTCTCTTACCTTAGGTTTATCAATATTTTCTAAAGGAAAAATTACACTAGCAAGTTGTTCTTGATTTAATTGATTTAAAAAATATGATTGATCTTTATTCAAATCATCTGCTTTTGCCAAATAAAATTTACCATCTTTTTCAATCTTTTTTGCATAATGGCCTGTTGCAATCATATCTGCACCTAATTTTTTTGCTTGTTCAAGAAAAGGTCCAAATTTTACTTCTCTATTACATAAAACATCAGGATTTGGAGTTCTTCCTTTTTTATATTCATCTAAAAAATAAGTAAAGACTCTTTCATAATACTCTTTAGAATAATTTACTGAAAAATATGGAATACCTATTTTATTGCAAACTCGTTTTACGTCTTCAAAATCTTCTTCGGCAGTGCAAGTTCCATCTTTTTCTTCCCAATTTACCATAAACAAACCAATTACATCATGTCCCTGCTCTTTTAATAAATATGCTGCTACAGACGAATCAACTCCTCCACTTATACCTACAACAACTCTCATTTATTCACCTCATTATTCTTTTGCTTATTTTGCTTAACGTGATTATCTTCTTCTATTTCTTCAGTATTTTCACTTTGATATTTGATTTCTATATTATCATCATCTTCCTTTTTTTCATGATTTAAAATTTCTTTTAATTCTTTATCATATTTTTTTGATTCGCCACTATCATCATTTTTATTTATAACTATTTGTTCTATTGTCTGTTTTGCGTCTAATTGCAAATCAGATTTATCTTTATTATTTATATCCATGTTTATTTTTATTTCTTCATTATCATTTTCATTTTTTTCACTTAAATTTTGAAGATCATAATCAATATCTATTGCAACAGGAAATTTATATTTTTTTACAATTATCATAAACAAATCCCAAAACCACATAAGCATTATAAGTCCAAGTATTGTCGAAATCGTTCCAACCAATGCTTCGCCACCAACTTCAATTAACTGCGAATTAAAGATAACCATAAAAAACAAAATAGTAAAATCAGTAAGTAGAACTGACCCTTTCAAATATCGACCAACATAAAAATTATGTGCTCCTAAAGGTCCTAGGAAAATGCAAAATAACAATAATTTAATATAACTTACATCTGATGGTAAAACAGTGGTATTAATAATATAATCACGATCTCCTCTTATTTTTTTTCTTTTAGCCTCTTTATTTGTCGCAATTTCTAAGCGTGAAAAAATCAGTCCACAATCAGGACATTCATCAATATGTTCAGGGACTTTAAGACCACATCTAGGACAAACTTTATTTTTTTCTTTTTCTTTTCTATATCTCACGAAAAAATGATAACACTATATAAACAAATTTGTCAAGTAACTTATAAAACTGATTTTATATGTTATTAATTTTCTCTTTTGACTTGTTAAAATAAATATAACTTGCTTTATCATTAGGTGCAATTTTTAATATTTGAGTAAAAAGCGATAAACTTTCGTTATAATTTTGATTGTTATAACAGATAACACCTCTTTCAAATAGTTTTTTTGTTCTTTTAAGTGGAGTTGCCACATCTCTAGGATAGACATCTAAATTTTCATATAAAATTAAGTCATGGTCTTTTGATATATTTACAGCACCTATAAACCTATAATTTAATTTATAATTTAATGGCAAATCATCTATTATAGATTTTGTAAATACAACTTTCATATTCATAAATCTACAAATTTCATCTACCTTTTCTAAATCACTTGTTATATCCGAAACTATTGTAGGTATTTTTCTTTCTTCTTCCCCTACAATACCAAAAATGACTTCTCCTGAAATTATTGAAATCCTTTGTTTTACATTTGGAAGACTTTTATTCTGTCTGTTTTTAATTTCGATTGCTCGAATTAAAACTTGAGCACAGTTTATTGCATTTTCACCCTTACTAAAAACAGCAATCACTCCATTACCTAAATATTTATCAACAAAACCTCCAAACTTTCTTACTAAAGGAGCAATAATGTTAAGATAAGCATTTAGCATTTGAAAACTTTCTTCCAAAGAAAGCATATTATTATCCTTTATCCCATCAAGTTTTATACTCATTGTTATCGCTTTTTTCTTTACTTGATTGCCAAGTTCTAATTCTGATATATTACTTTTCCCTAGAAATTTAAAAAACTGTTTTGGAATAAATTTTTGTGTTTCAAGATTAACCTTTTTAAGCGAGTTATCTTTCTCTTTATAATTATTATTTATTTTATTTAATCCATGCTCTATACTTTTGAATTGTTTCCCTCCGCCAATATTTAATCTATCTTGCTTTAGTTTACCATCACCTAATCTCAAAACAATATGTTCTACTTTTGTTAATGGTCGACAAGCAAAAATTAATGTAAAAAAAATTATTACAATAAAAACTATAGAAACTAAAATAGTCCATAAAATCGTATTATATAAACTTTCTGACGATATATTTAAAATTGTCTTTACAGAATTTGCCGTATCGTTATCAAGATAATTTAATTCTGCAAGTAAAAATACTATGCCTCCATAAAACACTATTAATGGCAATATAGAAAAAAATAACATTTTATCAACTGGCAATGAAAACAAAAATCTAGAATATAAAATAAAGCCAAGTATAATACTTATCCCCATCAATACTAATGCGATAATTCCTTTAACATCAAAATCAAATACAAAACCAGATTCTGTAGGTTTTATTCCTTGAAAAATTGAACCACCTAAAATAATTGATGGAATAAGTGTAACTATATAAATTGCAAGTAAAATTTTAGTTGATTTTTTCATACAACTATTTTTTGCAAGATATATTTTTGTATTCATATTTTTATAAATAATTATATTTCCTTATATACTTTTGAATTAATTTTATAATTTTGAACACCCTATTATTATAGCGGAGGTAATATGGAAAATAATTTAAATTTAGAACTTGAAACTGAATATCTAAATGCAGTATATCAAAACATAAAAACAGCAGTTCAATCAATAGAAGATATAATAACTAAAGTTAAAGATGATAATCTTAAAAAAGAATTAGCAACAGAAGAAGATAAATATCTTACTTTAGAAAAAGAATGTGAACTTCTTGCTAAAGCAAAAAAGATTGAAGGTATAAAAGATAACAACTGGCTTGAAAAAGCAAAATTATGGTCATCAATTAATATGTCAACAATGACTGATAAAACAACAAGACATATTGCAGAATTAATGCTTTTAGGAACTTTTATGGGATATTTAACTTGTAAAAAAGATCAAGCAGACCACAAAAATATTTCAAAAGAAATTGATGAAATTCTAGCGTCTCTTGCTGAATTAGAAAGAAGCAATCTTGATCGACTTATTCCTTTTCTTGTTTAATTATTTCTTTAATAGGCTTATTTAAAGGATATTTTAAAGATAACAATTTTACAGTTTCTTCGTCTAAAAATTTTGATTTTGAATTTGAAAAATTAACTATAAAAATTGTTAATTTATTTATTTCAATATGCTTTAAAAGTTGAGATAAACAAACATTTTCATCAACTGTTATAAATAAAGGTTTCGAAAAATTTTTTACCTTTTTTTTATAAAAAGATAACCTTTGATATTTACTCTCAAATTTAGAATCAATCACACCTAGTATTAAAAAAACAGCACATAAACATAATGTAGGATTAAAACTAATAAAGCATGTTGCAAAAAATAAAATAAACATTAACGCTGAAAAAAAGTAGTTTAAATTATATATAATTTTAACTGCTTTTTTTCTTTCCATATTTTGAGATAATATACCAACAAATATACGACCTCCATCTAATGGATAACACGGGAGCAAATTGAATAATCCAAGCATTAAAGATTGATTTACGAACTCTGAAGTATAATTATATAAATTCGGCAAAATCCACCATGAAGAAACGACTAAAAAACTTATAATTATATTTATAAATGGTCCAGCACAGGCAATTAATATTTCATCTTTACTATCAAAAGTCCTTTCCTTATAATTTAAATTAACACCATAAGGTGCAATTATAAAAGAATCTAATTTATATCCACATTTTTTGGCAACTATAAAATGTCCAAATTCATGAATTATAACAACAATCAAAAATAAAAGAAAAGAAGAAAAGTTTTTAGTAAAAATAAACCAAAGAAAAAGAAGTAAAAATGTAGGATGTAATGGAAACTTTTTGTAGTTCCATTTTAGTAGCCTAGACACCATAAAACACCTAATACAATTTCTGCAATAAATAAAAATATAAACAATGATATAATCAACTTTTTCTTGTTTATTTTTACTTTCGTTTCAACAAAAGAATAACGTTTTCCACTACTTTTTAAAAGATTTTTCATATATGTAAAGTATGCTTTATAGAATAAATTAATGATGTTTTATTAAAAAAGGTTTAAAAATAAATATATAAATATATTTAAAGTGTTTTACCATCAAAAAAAAGAAGATTTAAATTATCTTCTTTTTATTTAACAATACTTTTTCAATAATATTTATCAAACTGCACTTTCTCCACTATCATCAGAGCCTGCTAAACCATCATCACCTTCAACTTTTACAAAATCTTCACCCTTTAAAAAATCAGGCAAATCTTCATTAAATTCAATATTTTCAACATCTCTAAATAAACTATCACTATTGTTTTGAGATTCTTCTTCGCTACGCAAAGTTTTAATTCTTTCAAGAAGTTGCTCATAATCTGGCAAATCAGTCAAATCTTTAATATCAAATCGTTTTAAGAAATTTTCAGTAGTCCCAAAAAGCAAGGGTTTTCCAACGGCATCTTTTCGCCCAACAACTTCAATCATATTTTGGTCAATAAGTATTTGAACAGCATAATCAGAATTTACTCTTCTTATATCTTCAATTTCAAGTTTCGTTATTGGTTGTTTATATGCAATAATTGCAAGTGTTTCAAGTGCTGCTCTAGTCAAAGATTTTTCTCTTATTGGATTTAAAACATCAGAAATATAATTTGCATAATTAGGATTAGATGCAAGTTGTATTTTATTTTTATACTCAATCAAATGAATTCCCTTTTCTCCAGATAATTCATTTTTTAATTCATCAATCGCCTTATTTAATTCTTTTTCACTTACATTCAATTTTTCTGCAATAAATGATTTTTCTATACCATCACCTGCAACAAATAAAATTGAATATAAAACTTCTTTTAAATTAAAAACTGTGTCCATTGTGCTCATTTTTGCCCCTTTTATGCCTCATTTGAAATTATGTTTATTTGTTTAAATATTCCAACTTGTTCAACTCTTACTGTTTGCAATTTTAAAAGTTCTAATAATGCTAAAAAAACATTAATCATTTCACTTTTGGTCATATCTTTTACAAATAAATCTTCAAACGGAAATCTTTTATGTTCTCTTGAATATGCTCTGATTGATACAATTTTTTCAGCAACAGTAAATCTATCTTTTGCTATTTTCTTAGGTTCTTCCTTATCCTTTCCTCTTGCTTCTTGCTTTGCTAAAAGCGAAGCAAATGCATCTAATAGTTTATCAAGAACCATATCTTTAATTATAATTTTAACCTTTTCAGTCTCTTTTCCTGGTGCTCTATAAAGTTTATTAATATCTTCTATTTCTCGTAATCTTGCTCCTGTTTGTTTAAATAATTCATACTCTTTCAGTCTTTGAAGAAGAAGTGTTTCACTATCCTCTTCTTCTGTTTCTTCTTCTGTTTCAACAGGAAGCAGATGCTTTGATTTAATTTCAAGTAATGTTGCTGCAACAGTAATAAATTCACTTGCTCTATCCATATCTATTGAATCCAAATCCTGCATATATTCAAGATATTGTTCTGTTATATCTGCAAGTTTAACCGTCATAATATCTAATTTAGCATCTTTTATTAAATGTAAAAGCAAATCTAAAGGTCCTTCAAAATTATCAAGTTTAAACCTATATTTATCATCTACAAAAGAGAGTTGTTCTGTTTCAACATCAGTATTTTCTTCAGTTTCTTGAACGCTCGCATTATTCAAATTATTCTGTTTTATTTCTTTTTCTTCCATTAAAACAACCCCCAAAATCCATAGAATAAAAATTCTATCCCATACAAGAAATATTGATAAATAAAATCAAAAGCACTTGTTATTATAAATAAAATTAAAATAAGACTTCCCCACCTTTCCATGAATAGAACAAATTTATTATTAGGTTTCATAAATGACCTTAAAAAATTAAAACCATCAAGTGGATAAATTGGAAACATATTAAATATTGCATAAGAGCAATTAATTAAGAATGATAACTCAAGGAAAAAACCTAAAAAATTTAAAAATGCATTTGTTGAAGATATTAAATTCCCTGCAAAAAAGAATGATAATCCACTAAAAATAAATGCTAATATAAAATTTGTTACTACTCCTGAAGAAGAAACTAAACGAATTCCTTTTTTATAATTCTTAAAATTATAAGGATTTATCGGAACAGGCTTTGCCCAACCAAACCCTATAAATAAAAACGAGATTAAACCAAAAACATCAAAATGAGAAAATGGATTAAATGATAATCTTCCACTCGTTTTTGCTGTTAAATCTCCACATTTATATGCTATAAAACTATGAGATACTTCATGAAGAACAAGTGCAAGCACTACAGAAATCAAATATGCAAGTATAAATACAAGCAAATCAACCCCAGACAAATTAGAAGTAAAAATAAAATATAGCATATTTAATATTATAATTAATATTAATTGAAAAATCAAGTATATAGTTGTAATACAGAATATAAACTTTAGACACTCTCAAAACGGCTTTTAAATATTTAAAGCATATCTAGTTAAATAAAAATGTATGATGCAATAACTTTTAATCTTTACAAGGTATGAAAATATAAATTTTTAAATATAATTTATTCATTTCTTTTTGTGCTTTTCGACAAAATCTGATAAAATTCTCATGATGACTAAAAAGACTGCAACTATAATTTTAAGTCTTGTACTTTTAGCAATAAGCACATCATTGTTGCTTTTATTTTTTATATTTTCAAATCAAAATTCAAAAAATGAAAAACCATTGACAATTTTTGCAAAAGATTTAGAAATTTCTATTGGTAATAAAATTTGCAATTATTTTTCTATTTCCGAAGAAAACGTAGATGTGCAATTTTTCTTGGATAAACCTAATATTATAGAAATTAACGAAAATTATATAAAAGGACTAGAATTAGGCTCAGTAAAAGTTACTATTAAAGCGTTCAATGAAGAACAACAATCTCAAACAACTTTTCAAGTTACAGTTGTTAATGATGGATTTAGTTATGAAATTGTTCCAATTTCAAATTGTAAAGTAGAAAATCAAAATAATCTTTTAATAAACCAAAATGACTGTCAATTTTCTCTAAATATTTTTGACCAATATGGGAATAATTTAGAAAACTTAAAATATCAGTATACAGTTTCTAATAATGCTGAATTATATTATGAGTTCAATCATTTTATTTTAATTACGTCTTCAAATTGTGTAATTACATTAAATTATTATGAAATAAATTTTTCTATTAAAATCTTTTGTATTAAAACATAACCCTTTATCTTTTAATTTATTAGTATTATAAAATAAAAAATGATGTAAAAAATTTACATCATTTTTATAGCCTAGATATATTTTTATTGAATTTACCAAGTAGCAACAATCTTATCAAAACAATCTTTTAATGATAACTTTTCAATATTATCTTTTACAATTAAATCAACTTCTTTTAATACATTCCCATCTTTTGAAATAACAACCTTTCCAATAATATCTCCACTTTTAGTTGGTGCATTTATTTTTGTAGGATTTTCATAAGTTATGTCATATTCTGTTTTATCACCCTTTTTAGTAACAAGAGAAAAATTATCTTTCGAAAAAATATCTACACTTTCTTGTTTACCCTTATTTACAGGTAAATTGAATAATGGACTTGAAGAATCTACAATAGTTTTATTTTCAAAATTAGCAAATCCATAATTAAATAATTTAGAGCATTCATTAAATCTTGTTTGACTATTTTGAGCACCAATTACAACAGATATAAGTCTCATATTATTTCTTATTGCAGTTGCTGATAAACAGCAACCTGCTTCATTTGTAGAGCCTGTTTTTCCACCATCACAACCATCATAATATCTTATTAGTCTATTTGTATTGACGAGTTCGGTTTTTCTCCCTGATGGGTGTATCAACTCATCCATCCAAATCACACTATATTTATGATAAATTTCATGTCCTGCAACTTCTTTTAAAACTATTGCACAATCTTTTGCACATGAATATTGTTCTGGTGCAGGAAGTCCCGTGCAATTGACATAATTCGTATTATTCATTCCAAGTTCTTTCGCTTTATTATTCATTTTTGATACAAATGCTTCTTCACTTCCAGATATATGTTCTGCAAGAGCAACAGATGCATCATTTGCTGAAGCCATAATTACACTTTTTAATAAATCTCCAACACTATACTCAACATACGGATCAATAAATACCTGACTTCCTCCCATACCTGAAGCATTTTCAGAGGTTGTAACCATAGTTTCTTCTGTTATATTTCCATTATCAATTTCTTCAAGAGTTAAAAGAATTGTCATCATTTTAACCATACTTGCAATAGGCAAGTGCTTGTCTGCATCTTTCTCAAAAAGCACCGTGCCAGAACCATAATCAAGAAGCAAAGCACTTCTACTAGTTAAATCTATATCTGAACTTGCAAAAGTTATATTTGCATAATTCATACAAAATGTTGTGGCAAGTATGCATAACATAATACCAAATACCATTATTCTTTTCATTTCTATCTCCTTTTTATTTTTAGTCTTTTCAAATTTATTAAATTTATTCAATAAAAAACAGAGAATTATTCTCTGTTTTACCACATTTGTTAATTAAATTACTAATATTACTTTTGCACTAAATAATGCTAATAAAAGCGACTCTAAAGCACATAAAATCAAAAGAACTATTAAGGTAATTAATAATATTTTTAATCTTTGATGTGGAGTTCTACATCCACCCCAACATCTGTAATCTTTATTCGTTTTTAACATTATTACAAAAAATATAATGAAAATTGCAAGTGCTAATAACTGACAAGGAAAAGCAACTATTATAGAAATTATAGTCCCAGAAAAGCCAAATCTAACAATCATTAGGCAGATATTCAAACCAAGCAAATATCCCCGATAAATAATAAATATAACGCCTATTGGCAACAAATAGATTATAAAAGAACAGCCAAATAGTATCAACATAACAAACAACATTGATAATAATCTTGTAAAAAAAGTCGACGTAATTCCCCCATTAGATACATCTACAGTCCCAAAATTATCACTATCAACCAAACTAGAGTGAGTTTTTGCAGCAACTATTATTCCTGTTAAAAATGTTATAAAAGTCAATATTGAAATAATAATAAGAAGTATTTTATTAATCTTTATATTCTCAAAAATAAAATTGGTAAAATCCTTAAATAATCGATTTTTGTTTTTATTTGTCATATTTCATTTTATGACATCTTAATAAAAAAAAGAACATTTAAAATATAATTTTTAAATATCCTTTTTATCCTCACTACTTTACATACTTATAATTTTAACAACACATTAAATAGCAATATTATTCAAAAAATATCTTGAACATAATTAATAATATTTTTGATTAATTAATATAATTCAATTAACTTTTCTGCAAATGCTTTTACGTGCTCATAAGTTAACCCACCTTGAAAATAAGCGATATATGGTGCTCTAATAGGACTATCGCAAGAAAGTTCAATTGAAGCACCTCCTACAAAAGTTCCTGCAGCCATAATTACTTTATCATTATATCCTGGCATATCCCAAGGCATAGGCAAAACATAGCCATCTACTGGCGAAATTGTTTGAACTGTTTGAACAAATTTAATTAATTCTTCATCTGTATTAAATACTACAGATTTAATTATGTCTTGAGGTTTTTCATCATTTGATGGAATGATTTTATATCCCTTATCTTCCATTATTTTACCAACAAGTAAGCATCCTTTCAATGCCTGTGCAACAACATGAGGTGCAAGGAAAAAACCTTGATAAAACATACGATACCCCATTTCAAAAGAACCTAATTCAAGTTTTAAAGATGGATTTGTAAACCTAGTTGCAATCATATCTATTGCCTTTTCTTTTCCCACAATATATCCACCAGTTGGAGCAAGACCACCTCCTGGATTTTTTATCAATGACCCCATTATAACATCTGCACCAACATCAGTAGGTTCAATTTCATCGACAAATTCACCATAACAGTTGTCAACTACAATAAACGATTCTGGTGAAATCCCTTTTATTTTTTCAAATAATCCTTTCATCAAATATGGTGATAATGCTTTTCTTGAACTATATCCTCTTGAACGTTGCAAATAAACCATTTTAGGTTTTAACTGTTTAACTTGTTTATATATTTCATCATAATCAAAATCACTATTTTCTTTTAAATCAATTTGTTTATAAATTACACCATAATCTTCTAGAGAACTATTCCCTTTTCCAAATAAAGTATCTTGAATCGTATCATAAGGAAGCCCAGTAACAGACAACATTACATCATCTCTGCGTAACAATCCATACAATACTGTTGTTATAGCGTGCGTTCCACAACAAAATAATGGTGAAACAATTGCCTTTTCTCCACCAAATACTTTAGCATAAATTTTTGCTATAGTCTCACGCCCCACATCATCATATCCATAACCTGTTGTTCCATGAAAACAATTTTCTGATACTCTAAACTCTGTAAAAGCATTTAATACCTTCTTTTGATTTTTAAATGCAATATCATCTATTCTTTCATACTTATCCTTTAATTGTCTTTCTGCTTCTTTTAAAACTTGTTCTGAATTACAAGCCATTTTGTTATCTCCTTTATCATTAAATCAAGTGCCTTTTGTTTATTTTCTACATCTATAAATTGAACTTTATCAATTCCTTTTAAAAAGGTTAATTGTCTTTTTGCATAATTTCTTGAATGTTGTTTTATTTTTTCAACCATTTCACTTTCAGAACATTTTGCATTAATAAAATCTACGACTTCCTTATAACCTATTGCTCTCATAGGTTGACAATATCCATATTTACAATACAACTTCTCAACCTCTTTAATCAAACCATTTTTTAACATAATATCCACACGCATATTGATACGATCATATAATTTTTGTCTATCTAAATTAAGAGCAAATATCTTAAAGTCATATTCACTTTCTTCCTGCTTTGTTTTCTCACTTCCAAATAAAGCAATTTCAAAAGCCCTAATAACACGAACTTTATTTTTCTTATCAATTTTTCCTGCTAATACTGGATTAAGTTGTTCAAGCCTGTTAAAAACAAATTCAAGTCCTTTTTCTTCAATTTCCTTTTCTAAACTTTCTCTAAAATCAGGTCGTTTGTCAGTTCCACCAAAATTATAATTTTCAATTAAAGATTTTACATAAAGGCCTGTTCCACCAACAACTATTGGAAGTTTTCCTTTACTTTCAATCTCTTTAATTTTTCTTTTTGTAAATTCTACATAATCATAAACTGAAAATTCTTCTTCTGGTGAAACAATATCTATACCATAATGAATAACACCTTCCATTTCATCTTTGGTTATTTTTGCTGAACCTATATCAAATTCTTTGAAGATTTGAACAGAATCAGCAGAAATAATTTCACCATCAAACGCTTTCGCAAGTTGAATTGAAAATGAAGTTTTTCCAACACCAGTTGGCCCTAAAATAAAAACTACCTTACTTTTATAATTTGTTTCACCATCATGTATAAAACTTTGATTTTCAAAATTAGAAGTTACGTTTAAATCACACTTTATCATTATCAAACAATCCTTTTAAACATTTTTTCAAACTCATGTTTTGTGATAACAAGTGTAATAGGCCTTCCATGTGGGCATAGCATAACACCTTTTCTAACTTCTTCTATTATATAAGCACACTCATCTTTTGTAATTTCATCTCCTGCTTTTATAGCATGTTTGCAAGCAGTTTGACAAAGTTTAGAATGTATAAAATCACTTTTTTTCTTATCCCAACCAATTCCTTCTTTTATAATTTCATCAACGAATTTATCAAGTTCTATGTATGATAATATATATGGAACACTTGTAATGGTATATTTATATCCATCTTTTTCTAGTTCAAAACCTAGTTTTTTCAAATCATCAAGCATTAAATCTATTGATTGAGATTCTTTCGCCCCAACATTAAAAGAATATGGAGCAAGAAGATCTTGTTTTATAATTTTTTCTCCACTATCTACAGCCTTTACAAGTCTATCATATAAAAGTCTTTCGTGTGCAGCGTGCTGATCTATAAAATAAACAGCATCATCAAGTTCAATTACTATATAAGTTTTAAAAAGAGTTCCTAAAATTTTCATTTCATCTTTAACAGAAGCCTTTAAAAATTTTTGTTCACTTTCTTTTTGGATATCTCTAGTAAATTTTTCACCTGTTTGGTCAAAGAAAAATGTTGTATCGTCTTTATTTATGTTATATCTATCCTTTATTGAAAGGTTTTCTAAATCTTTAAACGCAGTTTCTTCAGAATTTGTATTAATTCCCTTTTCCTGCTCTTTTGCCATTTTGTTTACTTCTATTTCAAATTCTTTAGGATCAATAATTTGTTCGTCTTTATCAAAAAAATCAATACTAAAACTTTTTCCACCTAAAGGTGTTTTAGGTTTCTCAACTGTATTAGGATCATAACTAAATTTATTTGATGGTATATTTTTTAAATCTAGATTTCTTTCACCATTTATCTGAGTTTTATCAATTTGTTCAGATAAATCTGACATAAACTTATTAATATCTTGATTATTATCAAATGTATCTTCTTGTTTAGCACTAGATGACAAAAAGTTTTGTATTTGATCAACAGATAATAATGCTTTTTCGACTGCCCTTCTAACCATACTAAACATTTTATTAGGATTATCAAATTTAACTTCTTTCTTTGAAGGATGAACATTTACATCAACGCAATCTGCAGGTAGCAATATTGATAATACATAAACAGGAAATCTTCCTTTCATTAAAAATGATTCATATACACCTTGAACAGCATTTGAAATCAAGAAATTTTCAACACATCGCCCGTTTACAAATAGTGTTTGATAAGTTCGGTTACTCTTTGATATTTTTGGTTTTGTTACAAACCCACCAATTTTAAATCCGTCTTCTTCATAATTAACTTCTATTAAATTTTCATAGACATCTCTTCCATAAATTGTATATATTATGTCTTGCATACTACATGATGTTGTGTTGTATATTTGTTTACCATCAACATAATACTGAAAAGCAATATTTGAATTTGAAAGCATAAATCTTTCAATTAAATGAGTAACCTCAGACTCTTCAGTCTTTGGTTTACGTAAAAACTTTGCCCTAACTGGAGTGTTAAAAAATATATTTGAACATGAAATAGTTGTTCCATCTGACTTTGCAACTTCCACAACATCTTCAAAAACACCACCATTAACTTTTATTGAATAACCAAGAGCACTGTCATGTGTTTTAGATGAGAGTTTAACTTGACAAACGGAAGAAATGCTTGCAAGTGCCTCTCCCCTAAAACCAAGACTAGATATATTGTCTAAATCTTCTACATCTTTTATTTTACTTGTTGCATGGGGAAGAAATGCCACTGTGAGGTCATCTTTTTCAATTCCACAACCATCATCAATAACTGTTATATTTTTAATTCCACCTTCTTCTATCTCTACTCTTATATTTTTTGCTCCAGCATCAATACTATTTTCAACTAATTCCTTTACTATTGATGCTGGTCTTTCTACAACTTCTCCTGCTGAAATACGATTATAAACTCTCGCATCTAGCACATTAATTTTCATCTTATTCCTCCCGTGCTTTTTTAACAAAATCATTAAGCAAGTCAAAAGCATGCATTGGCGACACTCTCGTTATATCTATATCTTTTAAACTTGCAAGTATTGACATTGCTAGTTTTGAATTTTCTTCTGCCTTATTTTTATTTTCTTTAAATATATTCAAATCTAGTTTCTGATTGACCTTTTCTAGATTTTTTGAAATTTCTTTTGCTCGATCTAAAACATCTTTTGGAACACCTGCCAGTCTTGCAACCTCAATACCAAAACTTTTATTTGCACCACCCCTGACTATTTTACGCAAAAACACTACATTATCATCAATTTCTTTTACAGCAATTTTATAATTTTTAACTCCTTCAAGAACACCTTCAAGTTCGGTAAGTTCATGATAATGAGTTGCAAACAAAGTCTTTGCTTTAAAGTTTTTAGATAAATACTCAACCACTGCCCACGCAATACTAAGCCCATCAAAAGTTGAAGTCCCTCGTCCAATTTCATCAAGAACTATTAAACTTTTATCTGTTGCATTAGCAAGTATTTGTGCAACTTCACTCATTTCAACCATAAATGTGCTTTGTCCAAATGCCAAATCATCACTTGCTCCTACTCTTGTAAAAATTCGGTCAATTATAGGAATTTCTGCTTCTTTTGCTGGAACAAAACTTCCCATATGTGCCAAAAGTGAAATAATTGCAACTTGTCGCATATACGTGCTTTTGCCAGCCATATTAGGTCCAGTTATAATCATAATCTTATTTTCACTTTCATCAAGAAGTGTGTCATTTGCAACAAATTCACCTTTTGACATGAATTGTTCAACCACTGGATGTCTTCCATCAATAATTTTTAATTGTTTTACATTGTTACCTATTACTGGCTTTACATAATTATTTTTTACAGCGACAACTGCTAACGACAATAATGAATCAAGTTTGGCAACTGCAGTTGCTATTGTTTGAAAAGATTGAATATATTTGGTTAAAATTCCTTTTATCTGAACAAATATTTCACTTTCAAGTTGAAGTGCTTTTTCTTCAGAACCAAGGATTTTATCTTCAATGACTTTCAAATCTTCAGTAATATATCTTTCATTATTTGCAACTGTTTGTTTTCTCTGATATCTTAATGGAACCTTATCAATTTGACTTCTATTCACTTCTATAAAATAACCAAAAACTTTATTAAAACTTATTTTCAAATTTTTAATTCCTGTTTCTTCTGCTTCTTTTGTTTGCAGTTTATCTATCCACTCTTTTCCTAATTTTTTTGCATCTTTATATTCATCAAGTTCTTTATTAAAACCATGCTTAATATATCCACCATCTTTCATTAATGCTGGTGCTTCTTCATCTATTGCTCGTTCTATAAGATTTGTAACATCAGAAACATCTAATAAATCTTCACGACATTCATTAAGAAGTTTGCTGTTTACTCCACTCAATTCATTTCTTATTTCTGGCAAATTATTTAAAGAATTTTTAAGTGATATTAAATCTTTAGGAGTTACATTTCCGTAAGCAATTTTACCTGTAAGTCTTTCAATATCATAAACATTTCCTAAAATTTCGCTTAATCTATCTCTTAAAATTATCTTCTTTACAAACTCTTCAACAGCATCAAGTCTCGCATTGATTTCTTTTGCGTTTTGAAGTGGTTCATCAATCATTTTCCTTAAATATCTTGCCCCCATACTTGTTTTGGTTTTATCAAGCACCCAAAGAATAGAACCATATTTCTTTCGTTCTCTGTTTGTATCAACAAGTTCAAGATTTCTTCTTGTGTTCAAATCAATTGTCATAAAATTACTATTTCTAACAAGTTTAATCTTATTGATATTTGACAAGGCTCTTTTTTGCGTTTCAGTTAAGTATTCAAACAATGCCCCTGCACTGCAAATAATTGTAGTTTTGCCTTTTATATCAAATACAGACTGATAATTTTCTCCAAATTGTTTCACTAAATTATCATCTGCTCTTGATTTAGTAAAAGCCCATTCATAATAAGTCTTTAATTTATTAACATTTCCAAGTTTCATAATAGGAAGATTATTATAAAATCTTTCAGCCTCTTCATTTCCAATAATTTCTGATGGCAAAATTCTTGCAATTATATCACACATCTCTTGCTCTGGTCTATCACCAAGTTCAGCAACCTCAAACTCCCCAGTAGATATATCAACATAACTTACACCAATTTTATCTTCTGATTTATAAACAGAAAGTAAATAATTATTTTTTTGTCCCTCAAGCATTTCATCATCAATAACAGTTCCAGGTGTTACAACTCTAACAACATCACGATCGAGAAGTTTTATTCCCTTCCCCGGTTGATTTAATTGTTCACAGATTGCAACTTTATGTCCGTTTGCAATTAGTTTTGCAACATAAGTTTGGGCTGCGTGATGAGGTATTCCACACATAGGTGCTTTTTTCTCAAGACCACACGCCTTTCCTGTCAATATCAAATCAAGTTCTTTTGAAACCATTATTGCATCATCAAAAAACATTTCATAAAAATCACCCATTCTATACATTAGGATACAATCTTTATATTTTTCTTTCATTTGCAAATATGCTTTCATCGCAGGAGAAAGTTCATTTTTCATCTTTTATTATCCTCCTCTTGTATTTCTTTTTCAAGTTTAAGAAGTTTATTTACTCTTTCATGTTTTTCTTCATCAGAAACCTGCCCATCCATTTTACTTGCAACAGTACCTTCTCTTGGAGAATACATAAAAGCAAAAATACTATCATAGCGAACTTGCTTGACAAGTGAATATGTATCATTAAATTCTTCTTCAGTTTCAGTCGGAAAGCCTACAATAAAGTCAGAAGTTATTCTGCAATTAGGAATTTTTTCTCTTATTTTATCAATTATTTCAAGGTATTTTTCTCTTGTGTAACTTCTATTCATAAGTTTTAAAATACGGTTATTTCCACTTTGTGCTGGCAAATGAATATATTTTTCTATTTTCGCCTCATTTGCAATTGCATCTATAACATCATCTGTCAAATCTTTGGGATGTGATGTCATAAATGAAAGAGTAAAGTCTCCTTCTAATGCACAAATATCTTTTAAAAGTTGAGCAAATGATACTTTTGGTTCTAAATCTTTTCCATAAGAATTTACATTTTGACCAAGTAATGTTATTTTTTTATATTTACCTTCATTGATAATTTCTTTTATTTCTTTTAAAATATTTTCTTCCTTTCGTGATTTTTCTCGTCCTTTAACATAAGGAACTATACAATATGTGCAAAAGTTATTGCAGCCCTGCATTATATTAACCCAAGCGTTTTCACCACTTGTTCGTTTATAGGGAAGAACTTCATCTATATCTCCTTCTTGAAGAATTTCAAGTTGTCGTCCTTTTTTAACAGCCTCGATATAGTAACCAAGTTTTGGCAAATTAAATGTGCCAATAACTATGTCTATGAATGGAAAAGTATTCATAAGACGTTGTGCTGTCTGTTCTTTTTGTGTCATACAACCACAAACAGCAATAATTAGATTTTTATTTTTCTTTTTAAGTCTTTTTAAGTTTCCAATATTTCCAAGAACTCTATCTTCAGCACCTTCACGTATAGCACACGTATTAAAAACAATTATATCTGCATCTTCTCTACTTGTTCCTTCTTCGTAACCTAGCCCTTCTAAAATTCCTGCTATTTTTTCAGATTCATGAACATTCATCTGGCATCCGTATGTAACAATAAAATATTTCATCTTAACCTCGTATTCGAAAAATTGTTTATGTGGCATAAAAATGTCGTCAAAATAAATTACAAAATAATTTGTAACATAATTAATTAACATTTTACTACAATTAATTTAATTATACTATAATTAGTTTAATTTTTCAAACAAATTTTTCTTCATACAAATAATTTATTAAACTTTAAACATAATAACAAATGATGAAAAAATTTATAAAATGGTTTTTAATTATACTTACAATAATAATCTTATCAGCACTTATTGGGCTGGGTTTTTATGTTTCTTCTGTATATATCAATGCAAAATCTATTGAAATAAACAAAGAAGTTTTAACAAGTCCATCTCTTTCAATTGAAATTTATGACAATGAAAATAAACCGATTAAAGAAGATAATGAAATAAATAAAGCATATGCTAAAATAAATACTCTATCTGACGAAACCAAAAATGCTTTTATTTCTATTGAAGATAAAAATTTTTATAATCATCATGGAATAAATTACAAGAGAATTGCAAAAGCAATGCTTAATAATATAAAAAGCAGAAAATTAAAAGAAGGTGCTTCAACAATAACCCAACAACTTGTTAAGAATACACAATTAACTAGCGAAAAAACTTTTGAAAGAAAAATAAAAGAAGTCGCCCTTGCTCAAAAAATTGAAAATATGTTTTCTAAAGACGAAATTTTAGAATTATACTTAAATGTAATCTATTTTGGCAACAACTGCTATGGTATTGAAAGTGCTTCTAATTATTATTTCAACAAATCTGCTAAAGACTTAAATGTTGAAGAAGCGGCTATGCTTGCAGGAATGATTAAATCTCCAGCAAAATATTCCCCTATTAAAAATTATGCAAACTGTTTAAAAAGAAGAAATTTAGTCTTAAATGAAATGAATAAAGATGGTAATCTATCAATAGAAAAATATAATAAAGCAAAGAATTCTGAAATCCTTTTAAATCTAAATACTGAAAAGAAAAATAAATTAAATTCTTACAGTCAAATGGCAATAGATGAAGCAGAACAAATTTTAGGTATTCCTTCAAGACAAATTGCATTAAATGGTTATAAAATTTATACATATCAAGATAAATCCAAGCAAGATGCTCTTGAAAAATCATTTGATAATTCAAATATTGATTGTGATAATGCAGGCATTGTTATAGATAATAAAAAACATTCAATTGTTGCTTATATTGGAGACAGTATTTATAAAATTTTAGATTCAAAACGACAACCCGGTTCTTGCATCAAACCTATATTGGTTTATGGACCAGCATTGAATGAAGACATTATTTATCCTTGCACACAACTTTTAGATGAAAAAACAACAATATCAGATTATACACCAAAAAATGTAAATAATGTTTATCGAGGATATGTAAGTGCAAGAGAAGCATTGTCAAAATCAATCAACATTCCTGCAGTCAAAGTTTTATCTTATGTTGGTATTGATAAAGCAAAGAATTATGCTGAAGATATGGGAATAGAATTTGATGAACTTGATGACAGTTATTCTCTCGCCTTAGGTGGTATGACTTATGGAACTAATATCTTACAACTCGCAGGCGCTTACTCTACATTTGCAAATAATGGAAACTATTCTAAACCTAAGTCAATATCGTTTATAACAGACAAAAATAATCGACTTGTTTATATAAACAAACCTCATGAGGTAAATGTCATGCGAGAAGATTGTGTATATCTTTTGACTGATATGTTGAAAACTTGTGCCACAACAGGAACAGCAAAAAAACTTGCACAATTAAATATTGATATCGCTTCTAAAACAGGAACTGTGGGCAAACCAAATTCAAAAAGTAATTTAGATGCTTGGAATATTTCTTATACAAAAGATTACACTTGCGGTGTCTGGCTTGGAAATCTTGACAACTCACCTATTAATTATGCAGGTGGCAATCAACCAACGGAAATAGTCAAAAACTATTTTACAATAGTTGGAGATAACTCACACTTCAATATTCCTTCTAGCATTGTAAATCGAAAAATAGATAGAACTGAACTCGATGAAAATCATAGAATCGTGCTTGCAAATGGTTTTATACCAGAAAGATATATTCAAGAAGAAACTTTCTCTATATTCAATTTGCCAAAAGATATTTCAAATAAATTTTCTACTATTGAAAAACCTATTCTTACAAGCAAAGTTGAAGGCAACAAAGCAATCATAGAATTTGAAGCAAAGGATTATATTACATATACTGCTTTAAGTAACGATAAAGTTATTGAAAAAATTAGTGGCAAAAATGGTATACAAAAAATATTTATTCCTTTGAATTCTAATAAGCAAAAAGTTACATTTGAATGTTTTTATACTCTTTCACCCGAAATTAGCAATTCTCAAGAAATCAGTTTTATAAAAACAAATAAGAAAAACAATGACAAATGGTTTATATAAATCATTAAAAAACAAGAAATCTTAAAATGATTTCTTGTTTTTTAAACAATATAATTTTATTTTTATTCTTCACCTTCACTATCACTACTTTCTAAAGTTTTTCCACCTATACCATAAGCATCTTTAACTTTGTCAAAAATTTCATTGTAAATTTCACTATTTTGTTCCAAGAAAGTCTTAACATTTTCTTTGCCTTGTCCAATTTTCTCATCATTATAAGAGAACCAAGAACCAGATTTTTGTATTATATCTGCGTTAAGTGCAAGGTCAATTACACAGCCAACTTGACTTATTCCTTGTCCATAAACAATATCAAATTCTGCAGTTTTGAATGGTGGTGCAAGTTTATTTTTAACCACTTTTACAACAGTTCTATTACCTATAATGTTTGTTCCGTCTTTTATTGTATCTTTCTTTCTGACATCAAGTCTAATTGATGCATAAAATTTTAATGCCTTACCACCTGTTGTTGTTTCAGGCGAACCAAACATAACTCCCACTTTTTCTCTTAATTGGTTAATAAAAATAACTGTCGTATTGCTTTTATTAATAATACCAGTAAGTTTTCTTAATGCTTGACTCATCATTCTTGCTTGAAGTCCCACATGATTATCACCCATTTCACCATCTATTTCTGCCTTTGGTGTCAATGCTGCAACTGAGTCAACAACCACTATATCAACCGACCCAGATTTAACAAGCATTTCACAAATATTTAAGGCTTGCTCACCATTATCTGGCTGAGAAATTAGTAAATCATTTAATACAACCCCTAACTTTTCTGCATAAGAAGGATCTAAAGCATGTTCAGCATCAATAAACGCTGCAGTTCCACCTTTCTTTTGTGCTTCTGCAATAATATGCAATGATACAGTTGTTTTTCCAGATGACTCAGGTCCATAAATTTCAATAACTCGTCCTCTAGGAATTCCACCAATTCCAAGAGCAATATCAAGAGTTAAACAACCTGTTGGGATTACATCAATAGGTTCAACTGCTCTATCACCAAGTTTCATTATAGCACCTTTGCCATATTGTTTTTCAATTTGAAGCAATGCTTGATCTAAAGCATCTTTCTTTGCGTCCTTTTTTATATCTTTTTTATCCATAAAATCCCCTTTAAAACTTAATTACTATGCTATTATTTTAACAAAATTCACTTAAAAAGCAAAATTATTTTGACGTAATTTTTTCATAAGATGAAATAATGCAGAATTCTTTGCCATTTCTATACATTTATTTTTATCTGCTTTAAAATTACTATTAAAAATATGAACTTCATTTTTATCTGCTATAGAAAACTTAAAATTTAATCCATTTTCAACAAATTTCCCATTTGTTATTAAAACCACATCACTGCCAGTATCTTTTAAATATTTTAATGTAATTTCTACTAATTCATCATCACTATCACATTGAAAAGATTTGATTTTGACATCTTTTATATAATTTATCAAATCCTCATCTTCATCAAGAAGGCTTGAAACTATTTTACCTTTTGTTATATTTTCATAAATAGAAATACTTTTATTTTTTTGAGATAATAAACTATAAATAATTTTACATAAAGAAAAACTATTTTCACTAAATATATTATTATTAAAAGCAGAAACAATTTTCATTTTATTTTCATCAATAAGAGACAACTCTTCATTTTTATAAGAAATAAATATATCACAAATTAGGTTATCATACAAAATTTTGTATTCAAAGTCAGGTATATCATTCTTTAATAATTCAAGTTTTTCGATTATAGTATTTTTGCTTAAACCAAAAACCTTATATTGACAATAGGTTAAATCTGGTTGATTTTCAAAAACTTTATTTAATATATATAAATCTGCCTCTATAGGAACAAATACAATCATGTGTTCTTCTTTTTTAAAAACAACAACCTGCTCATCAATAATCTTTTTTTGTCCACTTAAATTTTCAATGTTTTTTATTATTAAATTATCTAAATTATTATTATCGCAAAAAATAATAAGGTCTTTATTATTTTCTAAAAACGATTTTTCTAGGTCAAAATTTTCAATAATAAACTGGCTTATATTTATTAATTTATAAGCACAAATATTATTAAATTTTTCAAAATCAAATTGTGCTTGACCTTTTACTATGCTGTCAGAAAATATAAAAACCTTATATTCCATTTTAATCCTCTAGTATTTTTATTTATTATATTTTTTGTCAAATTCTTCTTTTGTTATAAGAAGTTTTCGATTTCTACCTTCTGGTTTTGAAATTAAACCTAAGTTTTCAAGTTCGGATACAATTTTTGAAGATTTATACGTGCTGAGTTTCATTTCTTGTTGCAATAAGGTCGCAGTTACCTTCTCAAACTTAAAAAATGTTTGCATAGCACCAATCTGCTCTTCTGATAATTTTTGCTCATTAACTGATTCTTCTAATTCACTAAAAGCATTTTCAGTATACTGTAATTGTTCTTCAGACTTTTCTTCATCTGTTAAAGAATCATTTTCTATTTCATCTTCAATATCATCTAATTCATCATGATTAACAAAATTATCATTCTTATCAGTTTTAAAAACTTTTCTATTTCTGATGAGATAACTTGCCCCTGAATAAATTGTCAAAATTGTTGCAGCAATCAAAATAATCATAAGAATAAAACTTATTATTCCCGTTGCTTTTTCTGCCGCTTCTTTCTCTATTAAAGGATATATATCTGTTATAAAAAATGCATAAAACATATAAAGTGAAACAGAAACATATTGAATTGTTGCTTTTACTTTACCACCCATATCAGCAGCAAGAACTATTCCCCTTGAGGCTGCAATTTGACGTAAAGCACTTACTATAAATTCTCTTGCCAAAATAATTATCACACAAATTACACCTAAATATGTAGGAAAAACAATAGGAGCACTTCCTTTAATTGGTGCTGCAATAATTAAAATAAGTCCTGTCATTATTAAAACCTTATCGGCTATCGTATCAAAAAATTTACCTAAGTCTGTTACTTGATTATGCTTTCTTGCTAAATAACCATCTAAAAAATCTGTTAGGCAAGCAATTATAAAGACTATTGTTGCAACAAGTCTGCCATAAGGAATAAAATCAGCCAAATAGAAGAATATTATTATTGGCAATAACAATAATCTTGATAATGTTATTTTATTTGGTGTATTCATAATACTTCTCCTTTAAAATCGCTACCATCAAAATCATATATTTTAACTTTTATGATTTGGGCACAATTTATATTACCATTATCCACAAAACGAACTCCAAAGTCAACTAAAGGTGAAAGTTTTTGACTATGTCCAACGTATTCTCCAGTGCTTTCGTCAAAATAATCTACTAAAACCTCTATTTCTTGTCCCATCATTTCTTTTGCTTTTTCAAGTGCAATTTGATTTTGCACTTTCTTAATTTTATTCCATCTATGCTTTTTAGTCCAATTAGACAGGTGTTTTTTCATATAAAAACTTGCAGTATTTGGTTCTTTTGAATAAGGGAAAAAACCTGCATAATCAAATTTTGTATCCTTAATAAATTCAATTAATTTTTTAAACTTAACCCTTGTTTCTCCTGGATAACCAACAATAAATGTCGAACGCAAAGCAAGTGATGGATAATTATTTTTTAAGTTTTCAAGAAGATTTCTAGTTCCATTCTCATCAACTTTTCTTCTCATACTCTTAAGTATATCGTTATCTATATGTTGAAGTGGTAAATCTATATAATTACACATTTTAGGATTTTTGACTATGTATGAAAGCAATTTATCATCAACCTTTTCAGGATATAAATAATGTAGTCTTATCCACTCTAGGTTTTTTATTTTAGATAATTTTTCGCATAACTCTATTAATTTATTTTCACCATACAAATCTTCACCATAACGAGTTGTATCCTGTGCGACTAAAATAAGTTCTTTAACTCCTCTTCCTACCAAATTTTTTGCTTCCTCTAACAGTTCTTCCATAGGATAACTTATATATCTTCCCCTAATTCTTGGAATCGTGCAATAAGAACAAACATTATTGCAACCATCTGCAATTTTTAAATATGCATAACTTGGGCTATTAGTTAAAATTCTCTCATATTTTTTTATTGGTTTATCATGTTCAACATTATATAAATCTTCTATTATTTCACAAATTTTATCATTGTCCCTTAATCTTAAGAATGCATCTATGGTTGGAAAATTTTCTTTCATTGAATTATAATTTCTCTCAGGAAAGCAACCTGTTACAATGACTTTTTCAAGTATACCATTTTGTTTAAGATTTTCCATTTCAATAATATTCATTATTGCTTCTTCTTGTGCTGGTTGTATAAATGCACATGTGTTTACTATCACAATATCTGATGAATAGATATCATCAGATATTGTAAAACCAAACGCATGCAATCTGCCAAGCATTTTTTCTAAATCAACTTTATTCTTATCACAACCTAAACTGATTGCTGAAATTGTCTTCTGAATTAATTCTTCTTTAGTCATAAATGTCTCCAAAAATAGCATAAAACTCATCTATTGTAATATAAACAGAACGTTGTTTAGAGCCTTCTGCACTAGAAATATAACCTCTTTCTTCCATTTGGTCAATAATTCTTGCAGCACGAGGATAGCCTATTGACAATTTACGCTGAACCATAGTTGTTGACGCAACGCCATTATCAATACAAATTTTTAAAGCATTTGGAAGAAGTGGATCAACACCATCTTTATTATCGCCACCACCATTTGTATTCTTATTTGGATTATTGATAGCATTAAATGCTTCTTCATCAAATATTTCTTCATTGTTTGCTGTTATATAATTGACTATATCTTTGGTTTCTGGCGTATCAATAAAACAACCTTGTAAACGAACAGGAGCAGAATCTGTAGGTTTATAGAGCATATCTCCATATCCAAGAAGTTTTTCAGCACCAGTAGCCCCCATGATAACCTCACTATCAATTCGTCCTGCAACTTTAAATGCAATTCTTGCTGGAAGGTTTGCTTTTAATGTTCCTGTAACAACATCTGTAGATGGACGTTGTGTTGCTAAAATCAAGTGAATACCTGCTGCTCTGGCTTTACCAGCAAGTCTTCTTATTTTATCTTCAATCTCATTTTTTGCAACAGCCATAAAATCTGCAAATTCGTCAAATATGATGACTATATAAGGCATCTTACGAACTCTATTTTGAAGCACTTTATCAGTCTTATTATATTCATCAATATTTCTTACTCTTTCTTCAGAAATAAGTTTAAATCGTCTTTCCATTTCATCAACTGCCCATTGAAGTGCATTGACTGCTTTTGTTGGATCTGTAATTACTTTTGGTATAACCATATGAGGCAATCCCTCATACATTGAAAGTTCAACCTGTTTAGGGTCAATCATAATAAATTTAACTTCATCAGGTGATGACTTATAAAGAATAGAAACTATGATAGAGTTTAAGCATACACTTTTACCAGAACCAGTAGTTCCTGCAACAAGTAGGTGTGGCATTTTCTGCAAATTGCAAACCTTTACATTTCCAGTAATATCCTTTCCAAGAGCAAATGTTAATGGAGATGGACTTAATGAAAATTCTTTTGATTGTAAAACATCTTTTATGCTTACTTTTGCAACTTTATTATTAGGCACTTCTATACCCACAATACTTCTGCCTGGAATTGGTGCTTCAATTCTTATTTCCCCTTTTGCAGAAAGTGCATAAGCAATGTCGGCATCAAGAGATAAAACTCTTTTTACTGAAATTCCTTCAGGCATTTCAATTTCATATCTTGTAACAGTTGGACCTATAACAACATTTTGCACTTTTGCTGGAACACCAAAATTTTCAAGTGCATTTTCAAGTGCAACACGTTTTGCAGGAATTTCTTCATTAAACATTGATAAATCATCTGATTTTGTTGTAATTAAATCAAGTGATGGACGAGAATATTTATAAGGCTTAATTTTCTCTTCTTTTTTACCATCATCATCAAGTTGAACAAACCTTTTTCTTTTTTCCATCTCATCGACTGGTTTATTTCTTGCAAATTCACTTTCTCTCGCTCCAAATCTATCATTTGAATTTGTTGATTGATTATTTTGGCTAAATCTATTTTGACTTGAATTTGTTTCATTATTTGAAAAATCTTGTCGTTCTCTTAAGAAAGTCTCTTTTTTCCCATCTTCACTATTATCCCTTGAGAAACTATCCCTAGAAAAATTATTTCCTATATTCCTATCTCTATCAAATGATTTTGGTTGTTCTTCTTGATTTTGTTCTTTATTTTCAATTTCATCAAAATCAATATAATCTTTAAATTGTTCATCTTCGCTTCGTTCAATTTTTTCTTGTTCGACAACAGAACGAATTATATCTTCAGCCTCATTTGTTATTTCCTCTGGTTTTACATCAGGCAAATTACCTCTTTTTAAAGACTGTGTTTGTGAAAAATCAAAATTTTCCTCATGAATAAATGAATTTGGTTTTATCTCATCATTATTCTTTATTTCATTTACATTTTTGTTAATTTCTCCAGTTGTCGCATTAGTTACCATTGATGAATTTGAATATGTTTGATTTATATTTAATTGTTGAACTGGATTTCTTCTTTGTTTTGGTCGTTGTTCAATAAATTTTTCTATGTCTACTTTGGGTGGAGACAAAAGATATTCACGTATACTCATGCCTTCAGGAACTTTCCCTTTGCTATCTTTTTCTTCTGGCAACTTAAGTTCTCTTTGTGATACCTGAGTATCTACACCATAGTTTGATTTATAACCACCTACTAACCCTAATTTTTCTCTTGCTGAAAGTTCATGTTTTTGCTCTTCTTCTTGATTACCATCAAGCATAACTTTAGTTTCTTTATCAAATTTATTAAAAACTTTTTCATTTCTAGCAATATTTACTCTTGGATTGAAAGGTTCTTTAATCTCTTTCTCTTTAATTTGTAATTTTATTGGTTTATGTTCTTTTGCAGTCTTTCTTAATGATAAAACTGCTTCGATAAAAAATGCAAGTGATGTAATAAATGCCACACCAAGCACAACATAAGTTGCTGGCAGTCCCATAAGCATAACAAGACTAGATGGAATAAATCCTATCAATAGTCCGCCAGCAGTAAGTTGTTTATTATAATTTAATAATATATAATCACCATATCCCATATCATTAGGAGCACCAATAATGATTAATTGAATTATTGATAAAAACAAATATAAACTAAGTACTAAAAATATAGCATACTTTTTAGGCATTACATATTTTTTATTATTTAACAACGCAAGTGATACAATAAAACCTAAAACACATAATGGATATACAAAAATTCCCAATATTCCCAAAAAGAAATATTGAAGAAAAGGGATTAATTTTGTTACCGAAAACAAAAAAACAAATGTTGATAAAGCAAGCAATATCCAACCAGCAATCAATTTCACATTTCTATTTGTCTTATTTTTATTTTTATTTGAAACTTGAAATGTAGCCATTTTTATCCTTTTAAAAAATATTAATTTCTTTAACATAATTACTATAGCACAAATAAAAAATATTCTCAAGTCGTCAAATTGATTTTTGAGAATATTTTTTTGTTGCTTTATTGAACATTTTGTATTATGAAATGGTGTTTCCTATATTTTCAGATACTGTAGTTAAATTAAAGTTATTGCTTTGAAAATAATCTATGATGTTTGGTAATGCCTTAACAGTAGCCTCTGTAGGATGCATCAATATCAAGTCTCCTCCACTGGCATTCTTTATTGCACGATTATATATAAGATTTTCATCATGGTCTCTCCAATCTATTGTATCTCTAGTCCACATAATCGTTTTATAACCAAGTTGAGATGCACAAGATACAGTAAGTTTATCGTATGCCCCACTTGGTGGTGCAAACAAATTCATATCAACATCTAATAATTCTTTTATGATAGTATGTGTCGTTTTTATTTCGTTTAAATTCCCTTCTTCATCAAGTTTATCATGATCTTTATGATGATAACCATGATTTGCAAGTTCATGACCAGCACTATATATTTTTGTTAAATAATCTTCATTTAATACTGCCCATGTTCCACCAACAAAAAATGTTGTCTTAACACCTTTTTCGTCTAAAATTTCAAGCATATCATCAAGATATTCTGTCCCCCAATATACATTAATCATAAGGGTAACATTGTTGCTGTTCTTATCTCCATTATAATAAACACCACTAACTGCAGAAGTAGGCATGGCATTAAAACCTGCAATGATTGCAAAACCTGCCACAACTCCAACAATTAATATAACAGTCAAATTAACAGCCCACTTTCTTATTTTTATAACACTAAAATGAATCTTTTTCATATTTCATATATATTCAATTTATATGCAAATATAACCTTATTTTTCATATTGACAATAAAATTATGACCTAGTATAATAGATATAGAGAGGTTAATTCATGTTAAATCTAGATAATTTTTATAAAAAAGATGACAATTATATTGAAGTTATAGATTATACAAAAAAAGGAATTTCTAAAAAAGCAATTTATCATGATGGAGATTCTAAAGAAAAAATTTATGTTCTTTTTAAAAATTTTCAACCTTATGAAAATGCTTACTTTTACAATGGTCTTGCTGTGATTCGTTTAGGTAAAATTCAAAATTTAAAAAATTGGGGTGCTTTTAAAAATGTTATTCCAACAAATTCTTTTTGCGTGGTTGATAAAAAACTTGATGTTATAGCAACCGAAGAAGAACTTGATAGTGAAGGTTTTGCAATAAAACCCTCTTCAGTTCTTAAACTAGTAAAAAAATATGGTATTGGGGCATTACAAATTTTAAAACCAGAAATGTTGCTAATAAAAGATTTTGAAATCATATTAAATGAATATTTTGATATTTATTGTCAAAATAAAATAAATAAATCTAAAAGTGAAATTGAAAAAGAGAAGAAATCATTTAACGAATTATTAAAAGAAATTAAAGAACAATTAACAGAATCAGAAAATAATATTTAATATAAAATTTTAATAAACACAAAAGTAAAAAATAAATAAAAAATAATCTGCGATAAGGAGTGTGCCTGCACACATAGGGAACGAAAATTATTCATTGTTTAGACAAATGTTAAACGATATAAAGTGTCTCTAGACACATAGGGAACAAATAAGATTTGTATTTAGAATATATTCAACGATAAAAAGTGTCCCTGGACACACGATATAAAGTGTCTCTAGACACAAAAAAAAGACTAGGATTTATCCTAGTCTTTCTTTATTAATTAAATAACATATATGTCTTAAAGTTATTGTGCGGTGTAGATATATCATCTACTTGTACTTTTTCTTTCATTAAGTTTTACCTTAACTACCAGAGATATCTCTCTCTGTCGACGTCATTTCTCTTTAAAAGGAGGTGATCCAGCGGCACCTTCTGATACCGCTACCTTGTTATGACTTAACCCCAATCACTGATTTTACCTTAGGCAGCTGCCTCCTATTGCTAGGTTAGCTCACCGACTTTGGGTCCCCTCAGCTCTCATGGCTTGACAGGCGGTGTGTACAAGACCCGGGAACGCATTCACCCCAACATTCTGATTTGGGATTACTAGCAACTTCGGCTTCGTGTGGGCGAGTTTCAGCCCTCAGTCTGAATTGAGAGTATCTTTTTGAGGTTTGCTCCACCTTCCGGTCTCGCTTCTCTTTGTTATACCCATTGTAGCACGCTTGTAGCCCAAGACGTAAGAGGCATGATGATTTGACATCATCCCCACCTTCCTCCGTATTACCTACGGCAGTCCCAATAGAGTCCCCATCTTACTGCTGGCAACTATTGGCAAGGGTTGCGCTCGTTGCGGGACTTAACCCAACATCTCACGACACGAGCTGACG